>CERT01001138.1_pt1 | contig 26661 bp, 31 predicted proteins | sample 530691 | NCBI WGS metagenome assembly CERT01 (sample SAMEA2620861, study PRJEB7988) | marine metagenome | biome: marine biome (ENVO:00000447); feature: surface water layer (ENVO:00002042); material: "saline water (ENVO:00002010), including plankton (ENVO:xxxxxxxx)" | depth 5 m
AGGCTATTATGCAGTTTTCCCTGAAAAACAGGTTATATCTTACAGTGAAGACAAAACAAAGACTTACGTAGACAACCTTAAATTGATGGCAGCTCACACTTTATACGACAGACACGGACAAAAAATAAAACTCACAGACAAATTATCAAAACAATTAAATGTACCAGAGCCTCCTATTGGGTGGGCTGCATCTGAAAAATATGATGGAATTAGATGTTTCTGGGATGGAGAAAAGTTTATATCGCGAGGTTCAGGACTAGGAAAACCAAAAGTTTTTACATATGTTCCAGATTTTTTTACCATGGCTTTTCCACCAGGTGTTGCTTTAGATGGAGAATTATGGATTGGGCGTGGAGAATTTCAAAAGACAAGTAGACTATCAACTCTTAAACCAGGTAAAACATACACATCCGATGAGATAGATGATATGTGGACTACTGTTAAATTCAAAGCATTTGATATTCCATCGGAATCATCGCTATTTGAAGAACGTATGCAAATACTGGGTAAAATCATTAAAATATGTGAAAAGTCCTGGATAGAAGATTACCCGGATATGAACTTTCCTATTGAAATAACAGAACAAGTAAAGATTCAATCCCAGGAACACCTAAACAAAATTTATAATGAATTAACTTCAGCTGGTGCAGAAGGTGTAATGCTTAGAGCTCCAGGTTCTCCATACGAAATTAGAAGGAGTAAATATCTTTTAAAGTATAAGAAACAACAAGACGCAGAATGTATTGTATTGGAATACATTATGGGTGATGGTAGACTTAAAGGACTTCTTGGTTCAATAAAGGGAGAAATTATAATAGATGGGAAAAGAACAGGTGTTATCACTAATGTAGGAACTGGATTTTCCGATTTGCAAAGAGAAAACTACCTAAAAGAAGACTCTCCGGAATACATCCCAATCGGTTCAATTGTTTCTTTCAGTTTTATGGAAATGACTAAAGATGGAGTTCCAAGACATCCAGTTTACAGAGGTATTCGAGATGACATTTCAATTTAATTCATTATAATTTTTAATATATATGTATATTAAATGATATTTGATAACGAAGATTGTTACAATTACATCACTATAAATGAAACTAATAATCCTGTTATACCATCTTCGGATGTTACATTAATACTTATGATGGAGGGTTCAGAAAGATTTAAGTACGACCCATTTATTATGTCATTAAGTAAAAAAACTATAATTCAATACAATAAGGGATATAAAAATTGTGTAAAGGATGAAGAAGTTACTGCTACAACATCTGATATAACACATGCATATTATACAGCATTTTATTATGCAAAAGATTATGATAATGTAATAATTTTAGAAGAAGATGCTGAAATGTATAGTAAAGATTTAGCTGATTACGAACTAGTTAATAATTTTATCGAAAATGAAGAATTTAATTTATTTTCATTTGGGTCAATTGGGACATATATAGAATATAAACCAGATGAATTTAAGGATATATATAGTGTAACTAATTATTCCGCCGCCCAATCTAATATATTTTCAAAAAAAGGCAGGCAAAAACTTTATAAAACAATTGGAGAGAACAAATTCCAGGGAGACATAGACACCGATTATATAGCTAAGTTAGACAAATTGTATAGTTATAAATATCCCCTTATAGTTCAACTCATGCCAGTAACAGAAAATATGAATAACTGGGGTGAAGATCATGGGGTTATTGTAAAAATTGGATGTTCTTTTATGAAAATATTTATTAAAATTTCTAAATTAGACAAGGACACATCAGGGTGGAAACACATTTATACTTACAATAGACATAGGTGGTGGTTAAATTATTTATATACAATATTAGGAATATATATTTTATATAAGATAGCTAATTTATTGTACCCTAAACTGAAAATGAAAAAATTAAAGTTTAAAAATAAATTTTACAGAAAATAAACTATATTAAAATAAAAAAATATAACATAATATTAACCAATAAGCATGGAATTATTACAGGATGAGACTTATAGACAGGTGTTAAGTAGTTATGAAAAACTTGTTAAAAATTCTCTAGCAAGGAATGAAAAATACGATATGAAAAAATTCATAGGAGGTCTTCCTGTAACAATGGAAAAACAAGATATGTCTACTATAAACACTAAAAAACCAAACGGTAAAAGTGAATACACTGTAACACAAAAAGTAGATGGAACTAGAATGTTAATGTACATAGTGACTGTACCAGGAGTTAAAAACGGTAGAATGGTCTATTTTATCGATAGAAATACAAATATTTACAGGGTGAGGAACTCGTCTCAGGATAGTTTAGATCCTGTAGACTCTAGAGAAATGTTAATAGATGGCGAAGTTGTGTTTTTTGATAGAGATAATAATAGTTATCCATGGTTAGACATTAGCAGAACTAAAGCAGTTTCATTTATGGCTTTTGACATACTATACGCACCAAACAACATAGATGTAATAGATGGGGAAAAAATTATAGGTCAAGATTCATCAATGACCGTACCCGAAGATGGAAAACTTAGAACACAACCCTGGCCTTACATAAACAGATATGATATACTTTATAAATTAATTATACCAGGTAAGTTTAACAATGAGGAGCCTCTACTATTAGCATCGTTTAGAAATAAGAATTGGTTTAATGTAGAGATAAAACCTATCTATTTTATCCATAATATAATGAATAAAGAAAAGTTATATACACCAACAGAAAACGGAGAACTTCAAAAACTTCTAGTAAAACACAGAAAAGATTTTTATAACATTATAAAAGAAAAATACAAAAAACCAATAGAGACATACATCAGTAAAAAAATTACACTAGACGGACTTATATTTACATCAGCGGATACTCTTTATAACATAGGTCCCTGGAACAAACCTGATACAACTCAGTTTAAATGGAAGCCGAATGATGAACAAACAATAGATCTAATGATTGTAAAAACAGGTCGCGGAACTATTGTTAAATTTCAAGATAAAACTGGTAGTTTGCGCAATTGGACTAAAAAATCATTTGACTCATTCAAAGATGTCACAGTTGATGTACCAGATTATGTACAAAATAATTCAATAGCTGAATTTCAAGTGATTTCCAGAAATAACTTTAAGTTTAAAAACGTTAGACGTGACAAAAACACTCCAAACTCACTAAGAACTATTCTAAATGTTATAAGAAGTGTTGAAAATCCTATTGATATAAATGACATCTATTATTTTTCAAAACTTGGGACAGGTTCTACAATAGAGGAATTAAAAAAAGTATTATCTTATTCTTCTAGATCAAGTCTTCTTAGGTGTATATCAACTTCTAACATGACTCAAATTTTAGATCCTTCTGATATAACAAATATACAAAAACAATTCAACCGAATAGGTTCTCAAGACATTGAAGTTGAAATGCGTTTAGGAAAAATTAACTACAAGGGAGATTTTAATCCTAATATAGACCAGGATATTTACAATAGAATTGTAAAAGAAATAAATAATTACAATATGAAAAAGTCTATTGAATATTATGTTGACGCTTATTCTGATGAATTACCGGGTATCAGAACTAGACACATCTATTCAAATGACTTTAAAAAGTTTATTCTTTTAGACTCTATACTTAAGAAGAGAAATAATGATATAAACATAGATATGTCTAATTTATGGGAAAAAGACATACGAATCTCTACTTCAACTGAAACCAGAGTAACGGATTATGTTACATCGGGGAAGTATTACTTAAAACAAAGAACTTCATATCAGGATTCAAGTGATTCATTTCGTGTAGATTTCACATTGATATCGGATGGTAATTTTGTTGATAGAAATTTTATAGAGTATGAAAATCCCAATAGAAAAAGACAAATTGAGATAGAAATATTAAAGAATAATATAAATATAAATGAAATGTTTGTATTTATAACTAATCTTATTAAATCTTAGAATATATTAAGTTATCTGTTCCATCGTAACGTAAAAATCCGTCTTTAAAAACCCAATCTAAATTAGAGTTAAAATAACTAGAATCAATTGGACTAAATTTAACAAGTAATATGTTCATTATTTCATCATATGTTTTCATATTAGTTGTTGGAGTTACATTTATTTTCTTTTTTATATTTAAAATTCTATTACTAACCACATTCCCTTTATTATCTCTATTTATAGAAATTTTATAATAATCGCCTACTTTTATCCCAGATGGTATATTTCTTTTCAAAAATGTATAACTTCTTAGGAAGTCTAAATCATTATTGTCTATTATCTCTTTAGAGTCGTAACCAAATTTTATAGTTTCTTTAGATATTTCAAGAATTTGTAATACAATAGTGTCTTTATATTTATCGTCTTCTCCATAAACTATAGTTTTATTATCGTGTTTAAATACTAATTTATTTCGAGGATTAGAATTTATTATCTCATATGAACCTGATATAATATTTGTATATTCATCAGGAAGTATTATTATTTCATCTACGATAGAAGAAAATGTACCAGATTTAAATATATCAGCTATTATTTTATTTCTTTCCGTGTATGTGCGGTTTCTAATGTCTGTATTATTATAAATAATATCTATTATTTCATATTGTTTTTTATCAATAGTGTCATTATAACTCAAATACCCTTCAAATATAATAGTCTCGTTAAACGTGTCAGATATATCTGAATTAACAGATAATAATTTGTCATTTATATAAAAGTTATTCTGAGGTGATAAAACAAGATAAAATTTATTACCATCAGGACTTATCTTTCTAACATCAAATGGGTTTATAATTAACATAGGTATCGTATGATAAGTAAATGGATGATACTTTAAAAGACTCTTGGGATTTATCTTAGATAAAAATATATCAGTGTTTAATTTAATACTCCTTTCATTCATAATAGACGTGGTATTCTTTTCTAATCTACCCTGTTCAGTTATTGTTAGATTATTCATTTTTAAATTAGTAAGTATACAAGACAATAAAGAATCTCTACTAAAAGAATTTAGTCCAGGAAATATACGAGAATCTCTTTCAAAATCCTCACCACTGACTATTATTTTTTCTCCGTTATATTCTACTTTATATTTATTGGCTTTTTTACCCCCGCCTTCCTTTGCGCTTAATTTTCCAACAACTCTAACCTTCTCAAACTTTCCATTTATTTTAACATTGGCTATTGAATCAGGTAGATTACTATTTGGAACTAATATACCAGAACCATAATCTATTTCATTTGTTAAATCATATCTTCTAGAATCGTCTTTACCCGGAAATCCATTTCTAAGATATTCTTTCATTCTTTCTATGGATTTACTGTCTTTTGTTTCACAACATGGATACCATAATTTATCATCTGGATCAAAAACACCTTCGGGTTTTAGATATTGATAATTTGGGTCTGGACATGTTCCAGACCAAGAATATGGTTCTGGTCTCATAGATTCAGAGAAATTTCTAGGATCATTTCCAGTTTTTCTTGTTCTAGTTAGTCTGCATATTCTACCATTCGGTGCATAACCGGAAACTGTATTATATTCTTTTAGTTGTTTTTCGGGACCTAATAAGCTTGCCATAACAAATAAGTCTTCATTTTCATCAAACATTTCATTTAAGACTCGTTCTAGTTTATTGAATAAATCTATAGATATTTCAGAATCTTTATTACCACATAAACCGTCGTTTTTTTGTTTTGAAGTACATTTAGAAATATTTAACATAACGGAACCATATTTATTGATTACTGCAGTTAATTTAAGTCCGTCTGAAGGAACAACTACAACTTTTATATACTCCTTTGTCATTATTTCATTTCTAGTTTCTCTAGGTGAATAATATTCCCATTCTATTATTTTAAGACCTTTATAAAAAACTATCGGTGATCCATCTCTGGCTCTCTTTATTTTTGTATTGATAGGTGATTCTATTATTTTACCATTTATATCATATGGATTAATAAAGTTATTTAATTCTATAAAATCAACCTGAGTTTTTCCAGGTATAATCTTTTTAATACTAAATTGACCAGATGCGGAATGAATATAACTTGTTCCCGGTATAATCTTATAAATTTGTTCAGTTTCTCCTGTTATTTCACTAAAAGCTTCGTAATTAACTGCTCCACTTGAATTAATTCTTTGAATGAGTTCATTTATTAATGATTCTTTTTTAATTGGGTCTGTATTAATGTTTATAATATTTATAAGACCATTTTTACTTATTCTTATAGATGTTTTATGTTCATCTAACTCATGGGATATTATTAAATTATTTAAGAATTGAGTTGTATTAGTTTTGGGTGGTAATTTAGATGGCCCTCTTTTTTTAACACGACCTTCATATTCGACAGTTGTCATTTTGTTTTCATGTTTTTCAATGTCTATTTTTCCATCTTTTACATCTATCTCGTCATCTTCTTCAAGAATAAATAAGTCTGATAAGATTTCATCAGTTATATTATCTTTTAGAAACGATTCTTTAATTTCTGAATAATCACCTGAATACCCTGGGTCATTTAATATATAATCTCTAAAACCTCCAAGTGTTAAAAATAAACTTTCATCCCTAGGACGATCACAATTATTCGCATGATTTGAACCGCCTAAACGTTGACAGATTGAACAATATGTTCCATCTTGTATAGGTCCTATACCTGGTCTATTGTAATTTTCCGTTATTGTTCCATCATCATAAACATTTTTCTTATATAAACTAAGTTTATAAAAACCTGTATCTCCCTCATCTAATTTAAATTTAGTTTTAAGTGTATCCAGATTTATTATTTCAAGTTGATTATCTTTAAAGTCAAGTTTATTTATAAACATATTTACCCCATTTATTTTAACATTACTTGACATGTAAATTTAATATAATTAAATATTTTTATTATTTAAATATATTTAAAGTCTAGAGAGATTATTAATAAACATGACTATAAATATTGATAAATTCAATACGTTATTTAATGAATTTATTGATAAAATAATAAATAAATATCCAGATGCTTCTCTTTCAGAATATAAAAAAGCTTTTACTCTTTTGAAGATTGCATCACCTTCAACACCCGCTAGTCTTTTTATGGCTGGGTGTATAGATTATAAAGATGAAATTAAGCATAGAAATGAAGCGTTTTTTATAAATAGCGAAACTATAAAAGATAAGATTAATAGTTTTTCCATAGAAATTGGTATAAATAAATACTGGAATGAACTTACTGATACAACTAAAACAGCTATATGGGATTACATTCAATCTCTTTTTTTATTGGGAGAACTTATAATCAAACAAAACCCGTCTGAATTTAATAAAATTAGAAATTCTAGTGTTCAAGACTATAAAGAAGAAATTTCTAATTTGCATAAGCAAAATTTTTCCACAGACTTTTTAACAAAATTAAATTCTTAACATACAATAAATATGACCTCATATTGGTTTACTGACTTATGTGCTATATTTAATTCATTTTCAATAAATCCATTCTATGGAAGAGATAAAAATCAACAGTATAACTCTCTTACAAGACTGATAATAGTAGCTACTATAGTAGCAGCAATAAATTACCCAAATGATTATGCAACTATATTATCAACTGGTATGTTTTCAATATTATTATCAGTATGTATTTATTTTATAACTCTTAATTCATCTAATTCTGTAGAGTCTAGAACTATACAAGATATACCTACTGATTTTGGAAGTGAGGAAGACAAAGGCGGGCTTACAAATAGAGGAAAAGAATTATTAGAAGATTATAACACTAACACTAAGAATTCTATTTTAATTAATCACCCTACATTAAATACTGAAAATATTAAACATAGATTCATTTTAGATGGAAATAAAACCCCTGGTTTAATAAATGGCGAAGATGTAAAAAAACCCGAAAATAAATTATTCGGTCAACAAATTATGACGGGGACTGTTAAACAATTAAACACCGTTAATAAAAATTTATCGCCAGTGTAAATGTAAATTAATTTAAATAAAAATAAAATGTATATTTATATTAAACGTTATGAATTACGCTAGTGATGTAAACACGTTAAATCCTTTAATAGAGCATGCTCCTATGAGAGATAATAATATAAATTACGGGGGTTTAGATTATGGACACATAAATTCCTTATCGTCTACTAATAAAAAACAACCAGTTGTTAGACGTATAGAACCTATGAATCACGCTTCTCATCAAAATGGAATAAGTCGTGAATTAGATGTATCTACTAAACAAGGATCTTTAGAGTATTCAATGAGAGATTCTAATATCTATAATATTTTTAAAGATATAATGGCTCCTAAAGTTGATACATACACTATAATGGAAGATACTATAACAGATGATAATGAAATTACATATAGTCCTGCCCCAAGAATTGGTGATAAAAATAGCGCACCATTCAGTACTCCAAGTAGAAATATAGCAATACTAGACACACCCACCAGAAGTGGAGATACTCACCCATCTGTCTTACAGAATAGAAATGCTAGAATGCGAGCAGGTGTAGGCAAAAATTAAAATAATTAATGAATTTAAAATTATTATATAATTATATTGTGTATCTATATAACTATATAATGTTTATGCAATCTAATGTAGGAACATATGAAGTGAGAAGAGATCCTTTAACTCAAGAGTTATCGATAACTCCAATGAGTCAATCAGAATATTCTCTTAGACAAAGCGAAGATTATTCATACAATAGTACTATCAATGATATGATAGCAGAATTTGACTCTATACATACGTTTTTCTCAGTTCAACGTGTTATAGAAATGATAAATAATATGGAGATGATGGTATCTAATATCTCAAAACCTACAATATCTATTGAAAATTTTGAAAAATTAGAAAAATGTAATGATGTAACAGATTGTTCAATATGTTTTGAAAACAAGAAAGACAATATTAAATTAAATTGTGAACACATTTATTGCAATAGATGTATTAAAAAATGGCTTACTGAAAAATCAAATACTTGCCCAACATGTAGAAAAGAAATTGTATTTAATGATGCGTAATTTTTGAATTAAATTAAATTAAATTAAAATATATCCATATAAATAAATGGAACTGCAAACAGTAGTAATATTTATCGTATTTTTATCATTTATTGGTATATACATTAATGTATATAAATCTCCAAACTTAAAAGATCCGGAGTTATTAAAATTGCCAAAAATGTTTAGAAGTAAACTTACTGAAAAGGAAGAATTAGACATGAACGAAATGTCAGCGGATGAACTTGCGGCTAGAATAGTTAGAGAAAAAAACGGGAAAAAAACTCAGTATAATGCGATCGGTGATGTAGTATCTCGTGAAAAGGAATATAAAAATAAAGGTTTAACCGAGGGATTTATAACAACAGACTTTGATTCTCAAAATGTATCTTCAGTTGGTACTAAAAGACCTTATCAATGGCACGGCGCATCATCACAAAGAGAGTGGCCAGATAACCCTAATCCCAATGCAGGACTTTCATATAATGTATATCATCCATTAACTACAGAAGAATTAAAGAATATATCATCTAGTGATACACAAAATAATGTTACTAAAATGGCGGGTCCTAAAGTAAGAAAGGCAGCTGGAGAACAAACTGTTGGTGTTTTTATTGGAAAGGATAAAACTTATGACGAGTTAGAGAACAGACAAAGTAATAAAGAAATTATTCAGGCAGTATCAATAATAAGAAACGCTACTGCAAACGCTAATAAACAATATGTGGTTATGAATGATGTAGATAGAACAAAAACAGGTGAACGTTATGGAATGAAGAAAAATAACGCATTATATTCTTATACTAACGTGAGGGTAAAACCAAACATAAATATATCTATGACAGATAAGGATGTTGCAAATGTAGTATCGAAAGATATAAAAATAGATCCGATGGGGGATTTAATAAAAAAAACATCTGAATTTATAAATTAAATAAAAAATAATTATAATATAACATAATAATAAATGGAGCATAACAATTTTCCAACAGAATGGCAACAACCATTATATAGACTTAATAAATATTCAAAAGCTGAAATGCAAGATGAGACTAATAAATTAGATCATGATATAGTTACTGTAAGACCCAGAGAAAATATAGTTACATACGAACCTGTTAGACAAAAAACAAGAACTTTACAACCAGGTCCTATAATAAAACCTCAAGTAAATAAAGACAGAAACTTTAATTTAGATAAAACACAAAAACCTGCATTGATGAGTATAAAACCAGATGATAGAATAATAGATATGTCTTCTACTCCAGGGTTTTCAACGGGTACTCAATACACACAAAGTCATAATAGAGAGTTTAATTACGTTGCTCCTAAAAATGGTATAATAAGAGCACATAGAGAAGTAAATAAACCAAAAGTAATAAGTCAAACAAATGTTGCTCGAGTTAATCCTAGAAAACTTCTAAGGAAGACTAATATGTTTGACACTGATAGAGAAATAACAAATTATACTCCTATACACTCGATAGAACAGCCTTCGGTAAGGGTATATAATATTCAGTAATTATTGTTAAGTTTTTATTATTTTAAATATTTCATCAAAATTGTCTTGTATAGTTTTTTCAAAGCTAGATCTTAGTTTAATAAAACTTCTCTTATTTGTATCGTCTATAGAGTATTTTATTGTCTCTAACGACAGTAATTTAACGTCTAGTATTTCTAAAAATTTTTTATCATTGTTTATATTTGATAGAAATTTTTTTGTAGATATGAATCTATCTCTATATACATTACTAAATGGTATTTTTACTATATACATATAGTATTTATTCCCAGATGGAGTTTTTGAAACTATACAACGACTAGGTTTTATGATTTTTTTAATATCTAGTATATCTCCTATACAACCTAGAGTTTCTTCCCATGTTTCTCTAGCAGCGGTATTTTCAGGATCACATCTATCTGATAATTCTACACCTCCTCCAAAATTAGACCATCGATTGTCTTTATCCTTACCTAAAAAAAAGTAAGGTGTATTATCTAGAGATTTACAATAAAATAGAACCCCACTCCCATATCTTATATTATTTTGTATCATTATATAATTTATTATTAATTAGTTTTAAACTGTTTAACTTAAAAATATAAATTATGGTATAGAATGTATGAATGAAATTATAAAAAAACAGAACATAAATGGACCAATGGGTGTTTTATTTTCACGTTCCCAAGTACTTAAAAAAAATAATGACACTAAATATAGTATGAGCGCAAGTGTTCCAAATATTAAGTTAGTAACAGAAGAGTCTGTAAGACCTGTTGTTAAATTAGACAATAGTGTAAGAATAAATGACATAGATTTAGTTAAAGATAAAAATAAAGATGATGATAAAGATTCTGTATCATCTGGTAGTACAGTAGAGGCAAAACCTGTTGAACATAAGAAGAGTTTTGGTAAAATAAAACCAAGTCTTAAATCTAAGTCAAAATTTAACCCAGAAGATTATCAAAATTTTGTAAATAATTCAAAGACAAAAGATCGTAAAAAGGATGAATCTTCAGATGATGAATCTGAAAGTGGTAGTGAAAGCGGTAGTGAAAGCGGTAGTGAAAGCGGTTCCGATGATTATTCGGATGTTTCATCTCAAAGTAGTTCAGGTAGTGAATCTAAAACTAAAAATTCTAAACAGGAAAAGCAAAAAATTTTATTACAACTTGTAGCACTTGAAAAGAGGGGTGTAGAATTAACAAAAAAATATTCCATGTCTTCCAAATTAGATGAATTAAAATTCGAATTGAAATTACATGAATCAAATGCTGAAAAAGAAGCAGGTGTTAAACTACAACAAAAAATTTTACTAGCCGCTGTATATGGATTAGAGATAGCTAATAATAAATATGATCCTATTGGAGCTAAACTAGATGGTTGGTCTGAGTCTGTTATGGACAATATTGATGATTATACAACTATTTTTGAGAAACTATACGACAAGTATAAGAGCAGGGCTGATCTCCCACCTGAATTACAACTTTTGGTTACATTGGTTGGTGGAGCATTTATGTTCCATACAACAAAGACATTATTTAGTTCTGCAATGCCAAGAGGGTTGAATGATACTCAATCTGCAGAAATAATGAAAAATATCAATTCTGCCATGTCTAAGGAATCTCAACCCCATGTATCAAATGTATCGACATCGGAAATAACAGGTCCTTCTTTGAATTTATCTAATATGTTTCAAAAATCTGATGATGCATCATCAATAGGAACTGTTGAAACATCAAAAGAAGTAACTATCAATCCAAGAGGTAAAAGGGCTATAAATCTTTAATTATTTTTTTAAAAAAAATATTTGTATTAAAATAAAATGAAAGAATCTAATATGCAGTTACTATTAGCACTTGCTGCTGCAGTAATAATTTATCTTCTTATGAGACCTGCGTGCTCGCCACAAGTAGGAGCCGGTACTACCACAACAGTTGCAACAGCCCCTGGGACTACCGCCACCACCGTTGAAAATTCGCTTACTGCACTAAAAAATGCTATAGGTGTACAGGGTAAGATGCGTAGAATGTATAAAAATGAAGACGTTGAAAGAGAAACTACTCTAGTTGGTCTTAAGGAATCTTGTCCACCAGGTTTCAAAATGGCTCCCCAGGGATTTAATCTTTCCAATGGTGGTTGCCATGTAACATGTGGTGGTAACGGTACATGCGGAGTTGGTCCAGAGGGATTAGATGATAATGGTGTACCAGTCCCCCAGAGATGTTGTCAAAAAATTTAATTAAATAATAAAATAATTTGTATAATATAAATAAAACACGAATGACTTTATTTTACTCTAATGTTCAAAATAAACGTAATAAAACATTATATTCTTACAATCCTAGCGCTGTAACAGGTTCATCTTTTAATCCAGTAGCTGCCGCCAGTGCTATTGTTAGCGGACAATCAGAATCTAGATTCCAAAAAAATGAAAATGAAAATCAGGCTCAGAATGTAAATAAACCAAATACTGGGATGAGACAACCTAAACAATTTAATCTAATCGGTAATACTCTTAAGACAATGTACGATAATGCAACTAAAAGACACGCTGTTATTGTAAAAAGATTGGACAAGATAGAAAATTTTATGCTATTAATTCTCATAATTGTAGCTCTTATAGCTATTAAACTTTATGAAAAATAAACAATTTTAGAACTTAAGTTGAGTAATGTGTATCTACTATTATTATAGAATGATTTTCTAAATTCTTCTATAGTTAAAGTCCCCCCGTAATCTTTTAAATTTAAAATAGATGGTGCTGGAGCTATTTTAAAATCGTAACCAAATAATTTTCTATAAAATTGACCCACTAGGTGAGATTTATGTTGAAAAATCTTATCGTTTATACAATAACTTTTCACACAATTAGGAGAACAAAAATTACCGAATAGTTTATATCTATCAGTTTTAGTACAATAATCTATGGGTAAATAGAATGGTTTATCATCGAAAAAATGATGACAGTTATAACATTTTAAATCCTGTTTTATAATTCTTTTATTGTCTTTGTTGTAAAGTGTTAATTTTTTAGATGTATCGGGTTTGAAATTACAGTTGTCCTCTTCATCACTTGAAACGGTTAATCTACAGTTGTCATTTGTACTATTTATAAAAAAATCAGATATATTAGTCTCACTAGTTTCTTTATCATGGACTTCAATAAAAATATTACCGAATTTTAAATTATTTGTTTTGTAATTGTCACTATTTATCTTTTGTGTTTCTTTTACAGGAGTTACATCGTTTGGTTCTTCTATAAGATTATTCTTGAATGGAGTAGTTTCAAATTTTTTCTTTCGACCTCTTTTTTTAGGTTTAGTATCTAAATTTTCACTCATTTATAAATACATTTAAAGACTCTTTATATTTTTTATTAAATTGTAATGTGGTTTTTATATGGTGTTACAGTTGCATGGGTTTTAGCCCATCTTACACAGGCTGCTATAAATCATTTTATGTTTAATGTAAATCCTAAGAAAAGTTTAGATACATTTGAAAGAACTGAAGATCGTGATGAATATACTCTTTTATGTTATGTGATTAATTATGAAAACGGAGAAATTGAAGTATTAGGTGAAACAACCTTGGATGAAATCGAACAAAAAGATGAACTTAATAAAATAGAATATATAACTATTAAGTATATGTTTAATGGAAAGTTAATGAAATACACCACAAGACAAATGGATATAGAATTTCCTATTTATAATTTTAATATAGAACCAGAAAAATACACTTATTATCCAGAGATTATGTTTCTTAACAACCGTGATGTAACTGATTACGTTAGACCTTATCTAGGACCTTTGTGTAATTTCTACGGAGATCGTGAAGAACCTGTTAAACTACAGGATGCTTTGAAAGAACACCCTGATTATGATAAATTTAATTTCGACGAAGGAACTTTTATCATGATATCTAATAAAACTAAATTTTATGGTAGAAAGATTATCTCAAAAGAGCTTCCGTGTAATCATCTAGTATGGAAAAGACATGCAGCTGTTGATCCAAGAGATGAAGAGAAATTGATTTCGGAAAATGAATTGATAATTTAATTAATTCATAATTAATTAATTTAAAAAAACTAGAATATATAATATTATTTCAGAATAATGTCCTTTACTAAATCTGATGTGATATTTACATTCAAAACTGTTCAAACAAATGCAATACGAATTCTATTCGAATCTTTAAAAAATATACTATCAGATGTTAATTTTAAGGCTGACTCCACGGGGCTTAAATTAACAGCTGTTGATGGAACAACTAGTGCCATAGTTAATCTCATGCTGTATTCGGAAAAATTTGAAGAGTACATCTGTGATAACCCTATAAACATAGGTATAAGTTTAGCATCTGTTTTTAAGATATTAAAGGGTATTAAAAATACTGATACAATTTCATTTACTATTTTAAAGTCTGATCAAAATAATATGGTATTAACATCGCAAAACAGCGATAAAAAATCAATAATAAGAAGTAAAATTAAATTACTCGATATGGATGAAAAAATATATAATATACCCGATATTCATTTTGATTCTTACATTACAATGCCTTCTTCAGACTTTCAGACTTACATTTCAGATCTTTCTAATATATCATCTGAAATAGAAATAAAAACTAATTCAGATAACATGACTATGACAGCTAAAGGAGACTTTGCAGAACAAAGTATAACAATAAATGAAACAAATGATAAAGTATCGGATAAAAAAAATGAAAACAGTGGGTTATATAACATTAAATACATCCAACTGTTTACAAAATCAACTAATTTGTGTGGAACCGTAGAAATTTATCTAAAGACTAATTATCCACTTACTATTTTATATAATGTAGCAAACCTAGGTGTTCTTAAATACTGCCTTGCTCCAATTTTATAACTGGTTTAGAATAACATCCACATGATGTCTTTTTTAATTTATAATACAATTTCATCATTAAACTTTTAATTGTTTTATATATAGTTTTATACATTTGAGTGTTTTTAAGAAGCTGAAGAGCTATATCTAATTGTTTTTCATCTATTTCTATGTTATACTTTTTGGTTAACAACTCATCAATACTTATAATTATAATGTTTTCTATAGAATCGGGTGTAAAATCTTTAAATAATTTTTTATTATTATGTAAAAAGGTCATCAAATTTAACATAAGAGGTAAGTAATCTATTTTACCATCTTTTAGTTCTTCTTCGAATATATCTAGTAAACCGTTTACTAGAAGTATGTTTATAAGTTTAATATAATAATCATTTTCTCTTAATTCTAAGACAACTGCCTTAAACGTTTTCATTTCATTTAATTATATTATATATTATTAATATATAACTAAATGAATAAAGAATTATTAAATGGTTTGGTATTATCATTTATAATCACAGCAGCCTTTGATCTGGCTTTAAATTTATTACCTCCTTATCTTGGAGGTGCAACTAGAATTAGAGAATATTTTAATCATCATACACCATTAGCAGCCGCTCTTATAGCCGGTTTTGTTGGTGCAGTAACTTATGCAGTTATTTATGCTATTTATTCAGGGTCTCCTGCGCCGACTTCGTACAATTTTTTTGTAATATTCTGCATTAGCGCATTAATAGGAATTCCTATGAGATACTCTGGTTTATTCCCATATCTAGATAAATATTATTACCAGGTTATGCCTAGAATACAGTCTTACGTAGCAGATGGTTTATCTGGGCTTATGGTTTCACTTGTTTATTATTATATTTTAGGAGAAATTGAGCCACTAACAGCCGCAATTGGTGGCTTTACTATAGCAACCATTTATTCATTACCTATTTAAATTGAATTTATTATATAGATTATATAATAAATGAAATACTTATACGATTTCTTTAGTTCAACCAACTGTAGAGCCGTATTACTATTATGTTTTATTCTATTAATACATATGTATATAAAAATAAGAGAATACACACACGAATTAAATATGATGACAGAAGAGGAAATTTAATTAAAAAATAAAATAATAATATATGTTAAATATTAAAATGAGTACTGAACCACTATTAACAAAACCTAAGTTTAGCATGCCAAAAATTAAACTCGGTGAGAAACAGAGAGCATTCCTTAGTAGTGACAACTTTTGGACCTTATATTTACCTCTTGGATTGTTCTTTACAATCGGTCCATTTATATTCTGGTTTTTGAACTACGGTCCACTCAAGCGCGTTGCTCCAAATCCCATGCATAACACAAGAGTTTCAAAGAGAGACATTGGTAATGGTCACCGGGAAATGATGTTTAGTAACAGGAATATGAGACGAAGAAATAGTTATAAACGTCAGCATAATAAAACTGCAGGTGGGGATGAATTTGGAGGATATTATGGTATTCACCCAAGAGGATTTTCACAGGACAACCCTCGAATGAAACCTAAAATAGGTCAAACTATGGAAATTGATCCTGGAGGTGCTGGAGAAGAAGAAGACGACGACTTTATTCAGAGTGTAAAAAAGGTAGAACAGCGCAATAGAAAAAGACTTTCTAAATCAATGCACACTGGAACCGGAGTAAATAATACTGGACATATACAACAGGTTAGTGAGATAAATACAGCTACAGATCTATCATCCAGAAATGATTTTAAAAGCGCGTTTGCAAGAAATAGTGGGCATAGAAATATTAATAGATATATTCAACCACTTGAACCCAGAGGGGTATCAAGAGATGCGCTAAACTTCGCAAGTATCACGAAATAAATAATCAAGGGGTAATTCAGGGGATTCTTTAAAATGTTGTGTTTTATTTTCAGGGTTAGTTATATTAAAATTTCTTGTCCTATAAAATGATAGTCTTTTTTTATTCCAATTATTAAATATACTAATACTATCATTTAAATCTATCACAACAGGTAGATTTTTGTTTACTTTTCTTAGTATTCTTCCAACGGCTTGTTCTATGTTACATTTGGGAGAAGCTAAAACTAATGTGTCAAGTTCTGGGTTATCATACCCCTCTGAAGCCATTTGATATGTTGCAACTATGACGTCACATTTATTTGAAATATCCAGTTCATCTTTTTTCATACCCCCGTAATATAAACCAGTTGTGTAAGATTTGTTCTTTAGTTCATGTGCTATCTTTTCACAGTGACACTTTCTATCTGATAATACAAGTATTTTACGCTTTTCCTTTATATGTTCTTCTATTAGACGTATTATAAGAGAATTTCTACATTCTATTTCTGTTACATTTGTAATACTCGCGGCACTGTTTACTTTACCATTAGGTAGGTATTTAATAGTATTATCGGGGTGTTCATAAAATGTATAAATCTTTATGATAGGTTCTATTACAAGTAACTGTACATTTACTGCTGTATCACCTAAAAACCAACTAAGTGTATGTTCTAATTTATCCGCTCTCTTTAAAGTGGCTGTTAAACCTAGATTGTATTTTGATCCTATTTTATAAAAAGCGGATGAAAATACTTTTGAGCAATAATGATGTGTTTCATCCCAAATAGAAAGAGAAAAATCATTAAATGTATGTTCCGGATAATCTTTCATGGAAATACTTTGAATCATTCCTATACATACGTTTGGTTTAGTGTTTATAACCTTACCTTGTATTATACCTGGTTTAACTCCTAAAAATTTTATTATCTGTTCTTTCCATTGTTCTAAAAGAGTTTCTTTATTCACAAGAATTATAGTTTTCACACCCAAGAGTGATGCAATATATAGAGAGGCAAATGTTTTCCCCCAACCAGTGTATAAACATGCTATACAAGATTCTTTTAATGTGAGCTCTTTATATATAGTATTTATAATATCCCTTTGATAATCTCTAGGATTTCCATTTATGTTAATATTACAGAAATTTACTTTATTTTCTATAAGTTCACCTTCTTTAGAAAAATGTTTTGGTATGTACATAAAATTATCATTTAACTTATAAAGACAATAATGTATTGGAATAGGAGCTCCGGGTATAAAAGGAGTAACGGTTAATTTTTTTTTAAGTTCAGCACTTTGTTGACATTTTCTACCCTTCATGATTTACAGTTAATTTATTTTTTTTAACTTTAAATATATTGTTTATATTATAAATGATAAACACTTCCTCGAACGTTATTAATAAATGTTTAATAGCTTCTATAATAGCTGTTTTAATTAATATAATATATTCTTTCTCGGTTCTTCCTTTTGCCACATCTGAACAAATAGTTCCTACATATGGAGTAGAAAATTTGTCTTACTTTTCACAAATGATACATCTTACTATATTAGATAATAGGGTTTTATTCGCAAGCTCATTTCTTACATTTAATCTTGTATTCATATCTGTTAATATGGCTTTAACCATGTAATTTAATACAATAATAAACATATTAATAATATAAAAAATTAATTACATTTAGTTATATTATTAATATGAATTGTAATTGCGGGGTTAGGTGTTTTATGTATCAAACACTTGAACCAACTAAAGATTTATATCAAAGAGTTTTAATCTGTAGTTGTGGTACATACATCTCCGATGGTAAAAAGAAATCTAAGTGTGATTTTTACAATAAAAAAATATTAAAAACCGGGATTATTATTGACAACCCCTCTATTATAAAAAAGGATTACGATAAATACATACAAAATGAAGACATATGCGCAGATAAAAAAAGTAGAAAAGACATTGAATCAAATATTCATTTACTTAAAATAGGACAAGATTATCAAGTTAATATTTATAATTACGTGTCATTAATAAATTATAATTTAAGAAAACTCCAATATAAACCATTTTTTCCAGATAAAGAAAGTGTTGATAGTTTGATTAAAAGATTAGATTCTAAACCAGATGACATAAGAAAAATTGTAGTGTTTCCTACTAAAAGTAAAACTAAATGTAAACCTAAAAGTAAATCTAAGAAGACAATTAATAAATATACACAAGATATAATAAATTCATATTATTATAATTTTATTGATGTTAGTGAAGAAAGCGATAATTCTGATGATAATGAAAATTATAACGAAAATGAAAATTATGTATCAGATATAGATTATGACACATTTGATGAAGAATATAACGAAGAAGAAGCGTTCAGTGATTAAAAATAATTACCTAATATAATATAATAAACAGATGTTATCATCGATATTAAATAATGAAACCAAAGAAGAATTTAAAACTATACTAGATGTTTTAGTATTTCCTGTTAAAATCTATTGTATATTACTTTTATTATTCATTCTTGTATTAATATTTGAATTATATATATTAATTAATTTAAAAAAATCTAAAATAATAAGTTAAATGTTAGCTGTCACAGATGAAGAAATTCAATATTTTAAAAAGGATATTACAGACTTTACTAATATAGAAAAACAAATAAAAGAACTAAAGGCTAAAATGAAACCCTATCAGGATAAAATAAGAGAACTTAGTAAATTGAAAGAGACTAAAAAGGAAGAAGTTATTAATTTTATGGATTGTAATAAATTAGATATGTGTAATACAGATGATGCTTCTTATGAAATGAAAGAAACTAAAAGTACTAAGACAGTCACTAAGGGAGATGCATATGATAGAATATATAAGTTTTTTTCAGAAGAAGAAGATAACATCAAAGACATGAGCGTAGAAGAAAAATCTAAGTATCTACATAATTACATTTATGTACAAGGAAGGGAAACAACTATGGTAAAAACTCTAAAAGCTAAAAATTAAATAATGGTTTATCTTCTATATCTGACATATCTTCTGAACTATAGTACATATCATTTTCTTCCATCTTTATTTTAGAAATCATTTTAATGTATGTATCTTTTGTTAAATTGGTTATATCATTGTTTTTATTTGTCTTAATTATTAATATGTCTCCATAAAATTTATCTTCTGTAAATGGAATCATATGTATATTTAAGTCTTTATCTATTTTATTATATAGGATAATATAGTCATTACATTTAATGTAATGTTTATATTCTTCAAAATCATTATTTTCTAGACTAAATTTAACATTTTTAAATTTAATTTCATCTATTTCACCATTCTTTTTTAAAAGAAGTCCAGTCTTCATTATACATAGATTGTATTTTATTATACAGGTTTTAACGTGTATAAATTAATATAAAAAATTTACTTAAAAAAATATATTATATTAACTTATACTACCCGATGTCTATATATGAAAATAACAGAGACTGGAATAATATTGTAAAAGAAAAAATTAAAAACGCGGATCGTGAGGCTATATTTCATTTCTTCGAGGAATTAGATAAAAAATGGAGTATAAATTCTTCAAGTATGGGTGATATAATGAAGAATTGTTTTAGTTCTTTGAATATGGATAAATTAGACACCATAGATATCGGTATCTTGAAAATAGAATTAGATAAAGCCATGTATGAAACAACACTGGTGTTTACTAAATTTAAAAAACTTATACCAGAATATGAAGAATATTCTGATAGGTGGAATAAGATATACGAAGTTATTTTCTACGGGGAAAGACTCATCCGAGATGTATATTTACTACATAAAACATGTGATCCTGAACATAATTCATTGTCAAACGAAGACCCAGATATTCTATTTAAATATGCTAGATTTAAAGATGATTCTAAAAAGACGGCTTATCAGTGCCTTCTATTGTATATGATTGAACAGTTTTCAGAAGACGGGTTTGCAAAGTTTAATGGAAATCTATACAGACCACTGATAAAAAATGGTAATAATACTCATGCATGGGAAAAACTTTGTACTATTAAAGAGTATTTGTATCAAAAAACAGATCATAAGATAAATTTTAATCAATGGAAGAATGCAACATCAAATGCTGGAAATATAAACTCAGCGGAAAAATACTTTAATGAATTTATGGGTCCAGAACTACCAGAACTTAAAAAGGATAGACATCTTTTTGCATTCAAGAATGGTAATTACATTACGAAATATAATACTGCACCAGAAGGAGAAACCCCTTACTATGAAGACGTATTTATTCCTTATGGACAGAAGCATCCTTACATAACAAATTTTTCAGTTGCCGCAAAATACCATGATCAGACCTTTAATAATTTTGATGACATTGAAGATTGGTTTCATATTATTCAATATTGCCCAACTTTTAAGAGTCTCTTAGATTACCAAGAACTTCCTGAAGAGGTTCAACGATGGCTTTGTGTTTTTATGGGTAGAAAGCTTTTTAAAATTGGAGATCAAGATAATTGGCAATGCCTATTGTATCTATTGGGTCAGGCTGGTACAGGTAAGAGTACAGTTCTTATGAAAATTTTGCAAAAATGGTACGACGAAGAAGACGTTGGTATTATTTCAAATAACATTGACACTAAATTTGGTATCAAACCTCATGTAAATAAGTTTATGGTATTGGCACCAGAGATTTCTGAAAATTTTAAAATGGAACAAACTGATTGGCAGCTTCTCGTAGAAGGTGGGCGAAACACATACTCAGAGAAATATAAAAATGACGAAACTATTGATTGGACTCTGCATATGACAATGGGTGGTAATAAAATCATGAGATACAAAAATAACTCCGAGAGTGTTTCTAGGAGAACAGTTGTTGTAAATTTTTGGAAAAAGGTTACAAAAACAGATACTGCGATAGATAAGAAATTGGCTAAGGAACTTCCTATTATTATGAAATTGTGTGTATCTGCTTATTATTCTGCTGTAAGACAGTATGGAATCAGGGGTATCTGGGATATACTCCCTAGATATTTTCATGAGAATAAGGAAGATATGGAACAAACTACTAATGCACTACAAAACTTTCTTAAGTCTGGTAAGGTTGTATTTGGTGATAAACTTTACATACCCGCGAAAGTATTTTCTCAAGAATTTAACGAACATGTTAGAGAAAATAATCTAGCAAGAGAGCAGTTCACAAAGGATTATTATGGCGGTATTTTTACAAACAATGGAATAAAGGTAATTCAACAGGGTAGCAAGGAGTATCCACGAGGTTCTGGGATTATGTTGAAAAGAACTATGTTTTTTAAGGGTATTGATATAATTAACCAATCTAATGACGACGATGATCCTGAATAAATTATTTTACGTTGATATTACATAAATATAATCCTACCTTATAATAAATGCCAAAGACAGTAGATCCAACACCTGATGTAGATGTAATGAATAATTCATCTGATAGTAATTCTATGATTTATATCGTTGTACTTCTATGTATCATAGTAATTGGTTCTTTTTTTATGTTTAAAGTTTATAAAAGATTACAAAGGCTAAACGATGACGTTATTAATATTACTACAAAAGGAGACAGCCTAGACAGTAATTCTAAAGAAAACAATAGAAAACTAGACATTCTAGCTGAAAACTTAAGGAGAGTTGAAAATAATGTAAAAACATCAACTGTACAAAATATTGGTAATCTAGACCCCCCTAAGCATGTAGAAATATCTTTAGATAAAAATGAGACTAAGGTTTTAGAAGATATAACAGAAGAATAAATTAAATTAATTTAATAACAACTTATTGTATTTTTCATGAAATTCGAATTGGTTATATTTTTAACACTTTCGAATTCATCATTGTCTACATATAAATTCCAATTTATTTTATTTAAAACCTGTTTTTCTAAAGGTCCTCTTCCTGATATTTCAAAATCACACATGAATTTATTTGATAATATTATACATGTTTCAATCAGGTCTTTTATATTTTTATTATCGATAACTGAATTAGAATTTTTATACCTTCGAAGGTATATAAGTGTTAATATTATACTATCCGTTTCAAAAATATCATTATCTTGAAACATATTAATTATCATTTTATATATACCTCTTGTGTTTTTATCGTCTTTAAATGAAAAATCTAAGATGTTATTTATATTTGAAATTGTCAACATATTAATATAATATTTCATTATTATTTAAAATTTTTATTAAATATTTAAAAGTCTTAAAGTATAGATTTATATCAGAACCTCCTGTTAAGATAATACTACCTGGTCTAAATATAGCAACTGTTAGTTTATTAGTTGTTTCCGTATCTTCAATTTTTATATTTATACCTGGATATTTACTTGGGTTAAATGAGTATCTTTTTATAATAGAATCTTCAGAATTTAATATGTCACATAATACATTCTGTTTGATGTTTTTTGATATTTTAAAATCAGAATTGATCATACATATTCGAAGGTCTGTAATTTTTGAAAATTCAGGATTTAAAAATGCTTGAACTTCTGTAAGTCGTCTATATATCTTTCTCACTGCATAAGTAGCTGACATAACATTCAATACACCCGCTAATTGTATATTCCCATTTTTAAATATTTTTAAAGATATTCTTTTTTTATCTTGATATTTTACTGTGATGTATGTATTTATACAATTATAAAAAACTTTAGAATCTTCATTATTAATAAATTTCTCTTTGTATAATTGTAAATCTATAATAGAATTAAAGTTGCAGCATATAGTCATTGTCGAAATAGACCATTTTTTGAGTATATCGATAGAACCTAAATCATTATAAGATCTTATTTTCTCATAATCTTCAAAAAATGTTTTAAAATTTTTATGACATATACAAGGCGTGTCTGTGTATTTTTTCTTAGGATCGCATATTTCACACATATGTCTCTTTATATCTCTTTATATACAGTTTCTTTATATTCGTATTTTTTAGCAATTTATCTGGTAATTAATCCAAATAAATAATTTTTTATTAAATTGGCTAAAGAAGTCTCACTAGTTATACTCTGAATACATGCTTCTAATACCATATTACTATCATCATTAGAATGATTTTTTATTAAAAATCGTGCATAGTAAATAATTCTTGGTAATATGTGACTATATAAATCTAAATCATTTACGGTCAGTGGTTCTAATGTATTCAACTCTGTTATTATATCATACATACAATATGTTATTATATTTAATTCTACATCCCGTTGCATAGTTGGTGATACAATAACTTTAGTCGTATTCTGCCCGTAATAATAAAGTATGAGTTTATTAATTTCAGATATTTTTTTATCTGATATCTGTACTCTTGTACAAGGATCTTTGAAGTTATCGGTTTTTTCTAAGTATTTAATAAAATTATCAAAATCATAATAGAAAAAGAAATTATTAACCTTTATAGATACGAAAGGATAATTTAATTTTTCTAAAGATATTTTACATGTATCATCTTTCATTAATTTTTTTCTAAATTGTCTTTGTATGTAACTTACTGTTTTAAAATCATTGAGTTTATTTAAAAGTTGAAATTTATTACAATTACTTACATATTTTATTTTATTTATTTTGCATAATTTTTTTAACACTTTGTGTGATAATATTGAATTAAATTTAATTAACATAGTATAATATCCATTAATTATATTTTTAAATTTATTAAAATGTTTAAAAAAATAATTAATAGTAGTGTAAAATCATAATGAGTTCATTTAGATTGTCTAAAAAAATAGTACACAGTGATTCTAGAATGTCTATAAGTGCTAAACACAATGAAACAATAAATAAAATAGAAGCTGAAAATGATAATCTACCAAGATACAAAAAAGAATTAAACGCATTAATAAAATCAAGAAATAATAAACAAACGAATAAATTATTAACTACAGACAAAAAAAATGATATAACAGAAATAGATGCAAAAATCAAGGAGTTAAATGATAAAATAAATTCTATAGAAAGTTGTGAAAATTTAACAAATTATTTATTTAATTCTATTGATTTTATTAAAAATATAGACGGTATCGAATATACAGAAAATAACAAAAATAAGAGTGACGGTATTTTTAAATATGTATCAATGGATATGGAAAAGAAAAATGAGGACAACTATAAAATGTATATGAAACAATGTTTCCCCGAAGAAATGAATAATATAGAATACTCCGTAAATACATACACTTGTAAGAATTGTTTAAATAATACATGTCAGGATAGTTCTTCCGGGTTAAATATATGTTATTCATGTGGGTTAACAGAGATTAATTCTGTTTCTCTTACACCGGAATGGAATGTTTCTGAAACCCATGACTTTATTAAACCTTATAGTTATAAAAGGACTAGTCATTTTAAGGAATGGATAACACAGATACAAGGTAGAGAAGGTACTCACATCCCTGATAATATTATAAACATGATAATAAATGAAATAAAGAAAGAGAGATTAACAGACAAGAGTTTAATAACATATTATAAAATCAAAGAATTTCTTAAAAAATTAAAATTAAACAAGTATTATGAGCACATACCAAATATAATCCATAGAATTACAGGAAATAAACAGCTTATTATTTCACAAGAACTCGAGGATAAATTGATTGATATGTTCAACAAAATACAAGATCCTTTCACGAAACACTGCCCAAAAGAAAGGAAAAATTTTTTAAGTTATTCTTATACTCTATATAAATTTTTTGAACTATTAAATAAACCTGAATATCTCATATATTTCCCTCTTTTAAAAAGTAGAGAGAAATTATTCGAACAGGAGAGGATATGGTTTTTGATATGTAAGGATTTAGATTGGCAATTTAATAAATGTATTTAATACATCGCAAGCGACGACGCACCACCCTTGAAAAGAGAGGTTGTCTCGCCTACACATGTTACGTTAACAGTGGTGGCCTTAGCATCCTTAGAGAAACTTAGTACAAGTCTAATATTGTCAAAACGATTAAGGGGTACCGACGAACCACCGTACGCGCGCGACGCTAGGGGGAAGACGTAAATAGACTTTCTCGACTGATCGGGATCTCTCATGTTATTACCCATAATATTATCAAGAGAATTAGCAATTAGACCGAGCGATGCAGCAGTTGTACCGTCTAGTAGCTGAGCATCAATTGTACCCGAGAACGAGGACGAATTGAGCTTGAGCTCAGCACTGTCTAAACCACAACCAGCTTCGCCAGTTACGGTGATGATAAAGTGCGACGAATACAAAGAGAAATGATCTAGATCAAGTGTGTAGTTCTGCTCAAAACCAGCCTCCTGAGACTTGTTAACATTCTGAGTCATCTTAAGACGCTTGGGGATACCGGCGGGCTGTGTCTTCATCATCTCGCGCTCCTCGTTACACATAATCATGCAACGACCGTAAAGCTTACCGGGTTCAATAGTAACCTGGGAAGCAGTTGGAATGATGCTCTCATGAGAATCAGTGAATACCTTAGAAAGATCGTCGGTAAAG
>CERT01069766.1_pt1 | contig 26331 bp, 30 predicted proteins | sample 530691 | NCBI WGS metagenome assembly CERT01 (sample SAMEA2620861, study PRJEB7988) | marine metagenome | biome: marine biome (ENVO:00000447); feature: surface water layer (ENVO:00002042); material: "saline water (ENVO:00002010), including plankton (ENVO:xxxxxxxx)" | depth 5 m
TTAAATTGCTGAATAACAGTACCCTTATCGAACTTAACGTCTTGGTTGAAGGTAAACTTCTTAACGTTGTCCATCTTAGAGTATGCTGCATCTCTAAGGTAGTATTTTGCAATTACATTAGGAGAAATGAGCAGTCTCTTACCAAGAGGTGAGGGTACAGTAGAAGTCTTAGAAGTGTAAGTCGTAATAGACTCACCAAAAGTGTATGTACCGTAATTGAGAGTAGAGGTTACATCAGAGTAGTCAAGAATTTGCAGACCAGAAGAACCTTCGTTCCAAACTGTGATGACAGGGTTGTTCAGGTTATTAACATTGAGGTTAGTTGCCTCACTGAATACAATACCTTGATTATTAGCAATCTGATAATCACCACGCTTGCTGTGGAGACGATCAAACTTGATCATGTCGAGACCAGAGTTCTCAGTATCAATTCTGTAACGCTCAGTAGGAACAGTCAGAGAGGAACCAGTATATACAGCACGCGGTTCTACGATGATGTCATCAACCCAACCAATAAAGGAGGTGTTGGTGGCACCAGAAGTAGCATTAGAAAGAACTGCAAGGTCATCCATTGCGACATCTTCTGTTCTGGTAGCAGTACAAACTTGTACACCATCGAAGTATGCAGAATATACAAAGGAACCAAGAGTAGGTTCTTCCTTAACTAGAACAATGTGATGCCATCCCTCAGATGACATTGTGGTGAAGTAGGTGGAACCCACAGATACCACGGTAGCACCACCACCACCCTGAGGAGTGATATCGAGGACTACTTTACCGAAGTTAGGATCACCAACAGTACCATTGATAGAGTAGATAACCTTATCGCCATTATCGGCAATACAGGTGATCATTTCCATCTTAGGATTATTGCTAGCATGGCTGCCAATCATCTTGACCCACATGCCGACAGTCCAGTCGTCATTGTTATCAAAGTCAGTCCAATCCAGACGACCTGCTGCTTGCAGTTTCAGTGAAGCAGAACCAAACTTATAGATGGTATCATCTCTGAGGATGTTAGCACCACCAGTTACAGTGACAGCACTCTTCTTCTGCTTGGTAGCATCGAAGTAAGTATCAGCACTATCGTTGAAACGATATACAGCAGTAGGAACAGATCTTTGAACGTTGACTGGAACAATAATGTCACCAGAGTTATCAACAGTGTGATTGAAAGCAGTAAATCCAAGACCATAGTCAGTGTCACTGTTAACAGAATCCCAAGCACCACGAATGATGTTGGACTTGTAAAGTTGAGTTCCATCATACTTAAAGCTGGAAGCAACTACTTGTTGATCATTATCTTCGTACTTGACGTGGGTAAGAACATTGACATTACCGAATTCATCAAGACTGATACCAGCATGATTGATAGATTCAAATGTAACACTAGGAGCAATAATCTTAGAGAAGTACCACTCAGGAGCACTGAGAGTAAGTCTGATTTGATCCATTGCAATCTTGAAGAATGCAACACCATAGTGCTTGGTGCCATTCCACATATCACATACAAAGAACAAATCGTTGTAGGAATCCAGAACAAACTGAGGTCTTTGTACCTGACCACCAGAGACTGCCAACTTCTTGACATAACTCATTTCGATGTTGGCACCGTCATAAACCATCTCACCAAACATGAGATCGTTATTGTCTAGATCAATACCAGCAAAGACGATTTTATTGTTACCAATGTAATGCAACTGGTGCATTTGCTCACCTTCGCTGTCAGAAGCGAACTTACGCTTCTCTACAACGTCACCTTGGTTATTGAGCTGCATAACCCAGATATCATCGGGATCTGGGGAGTTGGTGTCCGTCCAACCACAAATATAAAGTCTCTGCTCGTCATCGAGGTAAATATCACCTGCATAGTCGCGACGAGTCGCACCAGAGACACCAGCGATCTCTTTCTGGAATCTGATGATACCTTCGGGATTATTTGCGTTATCGAGACCAGATTCGTACTTAACAAGCAGAATATCGGGATTGTATCCAGCAGTGCTCTGAGATTCGGTTTCACCGAGCACATAGATCAAATGATTGTCCTCAGAAGTCTCGTCGAGGTAAATCTTCTTAAAACGTGCTTTTTTGATGCTAGAAGACGACAGAATACTTCTATCCCAAATAAGTCCACCCAGATCGGAGAATTTAGCGAGGAAAGCAGAAGTATCGCCATTTGTTTGAGTCAGTTCGCCACAAACGTAAGTAGTACGGTCGGAAGCGGTCTGAATGTCGAAAATTTCAAATGTAGAGGCATTAGCACCACTTTCGACATATTGGTTGACCCAATAGTAAGTTTTCTTGAATTGTTGAGGGTGAGAGACTCTAATTTGAGGAACATCCTCAATATCATAGTCAAAACCAGAATTGATGATATCAACACGGTCAATCTTACCAGTGGTGGTATCCAGGATAATATCAAGCTCAACATCCTGCCCAGAGTCAGTAATGATCTCATAAGTAGGAGGAATTGCCTCATTGTAACCAACACCGATCTGATCAACACTAATTGACTCAATACCAGTCACAACGGACATGTAGAATCGCTTATTAGTGTTATCAGTGATAACTTTCGACGAAACAATAATTTCGTCTTGTGCAATCAGTTCGTGATCGGTAGCAGTGGTAATTTTACCGTATGGCTCATCATCAATGATTTCCTTACGATATCCAGAGATTCTTTGACCAGTAACAGACTCAATTTGAGCAGAAGCACCAAATCCATCAGTTCCAGTGTTATCGAAGAATAAAGTATCGTTAACCTGGTAAGAAACACCAGGGTTCTCGATAACGAATCCGTCAATTTGTGCAGACTCGAATTTAGTAGTATTTTCGACCTCAATATCCACTCTGGACTCGGTAGAGACCGTTGGGAAGTAATCATAGATCTGCAATGCCGCTTCTTCGGTCATTGCTTGCAGAGTTGCAATTTCAACGGGACTGATGATGCCATCACCGTCCATATCTTCAATTTCAAAGATAATTACATCACCTTCACGCTCAGTAACGAGTTCATCAGATCTTTGGTTAGGTTGACGGTCAATATCGATGTCAACATTAGCATAAGGGTCTCTGAAACGAGAAACATCAAGAGGAATGTTTTCTTGGGTTGCAGATTGACTCAGGTTCCAAGTATCAACAACAGAGTTAAACTGAGGACCAACAATATAAGGGAATACAGGAAGACCAGCGTCAGATTCGTCAATAGTTACGAAATAAGCGTAAGTACCAGCAGGATAGTCAGGAGTCTTACAGAAACGACCGTTATAGGGGTCTAGGTCGCCTCTCTGGAAGTCATATTCGTAATCATTGATGAAAGTACCAGCAGGATAGGTTGCAAGCAGCGGACCATCCGTTCTGGCAGGAGTTGGGTTGGTATCAATGTTATATACAACCTCATCCTTCAATTTGTAAGAAGAACGCATTCTTCTAAGACCACTGTTCTGATCAGTCGGGTCAATATAACCGTAAGGACCGTAAATCGGGTTACCATCAAACGCCCAACCAATAATTGGAGAGTGTGCTTCGTTCTGACCAATCTCACGGAAGTTCTGAGTCTGAGGGTCAAGAACTACGTTGTCACCAACCACATAACGGAGTTCTTTCGGGTCAGAGACGTGTGCATATTCACCACCATACTGGTTATTGAAACCAGTGAATACATAACCACGAGCAATGTCATATTTGGAGTTAAGTTCATATTCAAGGTTTTTATTCCACTTGAATACAGTTGCTTCAAAGGTTGCAAGTTGACCAACTGCCTCTAAACGTACAGTTGTTTGACCTTGTGTATATCCAACACCTTTGTTAGTGATTTGGACAGAAATAACCTTACCTTTGTCCTCACCAAGTGTTCCAATGACAGCAGTTGCCTGAGCACCGAATCCATCACCGTTAATGTATACAGTAGGAGCAGTGGTATAGTTTTCACCAGAGTTAATGATAGCGATCGACACAATACGACCGTTAATCACAATAGGTTGTGCCAGAGCACCTTCGCCAGAGTTCAGTTTGATCTCGGGAGTAGAAGTATATCCAGATCCAGCAGAAGTCAGTGAAACGCCAGAAATAGGACCACGAACTTGTGCAGTAGCAAGAGCACCAGCACCGCCACCACCAGTAATAGAGATAGTGGGTTGAGAAGTATAACCAGTACCAGCATTCTCTACCAGAATACGAGTTACACGACCATTAGTCACAACTGCCTGAGCAGTTGCACCAGAACCACCGCCACCAACGATAGAGATCAGAGGTTGAGCAGTATACCCAGAACCCTGATCGGTAACATCGATAGAGAACAGTGAACCGTTAACAGTAACGCTGGCCGCGGCACCAGTACCACCGCCACCAGAAATTTGAAGTGCAGGTTTGTTACCAGCATCATAATCGATACCATTGTTGGTGATAGCGATTGCAGTCAAAGGACCAAAGGTCACATAGTCCTTAGACTTGTAAGACCAGGCAGCAACACCGTTTACCCAAGAACCAACGGGGTTATTGGGTTGAATAGTAGTTCTAGTAGAAACCGTAGATACAGTTCTAGGGAATCTAAGCAGTTTACGCTGGTTACCAGGAATTAGAGCAGAACCTTGGAAAGGACCGATCTTATAGTTGGGCAGACCAGAGGCAGCAACGTAAACGTAGTTATTATTGAAGAAAGTATTCTGAATGTTTGAAGTGAACAGAGATACTACTTCGTTAATAGAGTTAATAGTAGACTTACCTCTATTCAAGTCAACAGACAAGAGAATGTTACCCTGAGGAGTGATCTGAGTTGGTACAGGGATAGCATAAGTGAAAGTAAAGTCGTCAAGACGAGAAGTTACTTCATAAGTTCCGTTATAGACAGCAGGGTTTGCACCATAAATGGTAACCTTGTCTTCTACAAGCAATCCGTGCGGGTTATCACAAACGACGGTAGCAGTTTGGTTATTCGATCCCCCAGGAGTAATGCTTGTAACCTTGATGAGTTTCTTAACGTTATACAACCAGGATTGAAGGCGTTCATCAGTGTCAGTGCCACCCAAAGCAGCCACATTAAGCTTATCGCCTGGTAGATAGTAAGAACCAGTGTCTTCAAGAACGGTAGTACCTGCTTCTGCAATACCGAGAACACGAAGTTTGACTTCATTGCTCTGTCCTTTGTTAACCCAGACAAAAATGTCCGAGTGAATCGTCGTGCCAGGGTCCCAGTCCTCAACTACACCGTTTTTAGAACGAGTACACTCAATAAACTGGTTCAGTGACTTTTCTTTGTACTGAACAACTTCACTATCATCAATAATGATCGTACCGTTCTTCTCTGGCCACCCAATAGTTGAGTCAACGGTAATTATGTTACCATCGGTGGACAAAGGTTCAACAAGAGTCGTTTTATAAGGAATCTTGAAGGTTCCGCTCAGAGTTTCCTCTGAAATTGCTAATTCGTAAATAGTATCTGTACCTTCGATGATCGAAATTACGTTTTCGATCAAAACAGAGGCATCTTTGATGTTTTGGTCAACAGGATCCTCAATTTGGATCAACTGTGCGTTCGGTAGATCAGCAGGGTCACCAGAAATCAGTTGAGCACGAAGAATCGTGTCAACAACCCAGGATGCTGCCGAAGGGGTGACCAGTTCGTCTCTTGGGTAGTAAACATCAACTTCCTCACCGAACAAAATCTTGAATAGGTACTGTGCAGCAGTTTTCGTACCCTTCGAGATGTAGAAATCCTTGATCGTCTTGATAACTTGCACAGGATTGACCCGTGCATAGTCAATGTTGATCGTAGGCATGTATTGATCACGGAATTTATCAAATACACGTCTAATAATCTGAGCGTCCAGGTTATGAACAACAGATCCAACAGTATGATTGGTTTGTGCAAGTTGATCTTCCTTAGCGTAGACCTGATTGCCAAAATTATCAAATTGGACAACATCAGATACACCACGAGCACAACCACGCAGTGAAGAAGGTTCATAATTTTCACCAGAAGACCTAATAAGGCAACCAGTCACCTCACCAAATCCAACATCACATGATGCTTGTGCAGCAAGTGGTTCAGCGATGTAAACCTTAGGAGGATTCTCAGTAGAATACCCTTCACCAAAGTTAGTGATGTTAATATCGGTAATTTCACCATTAAAGATGGTTGCTGCTGCCATTGCACCAGTACCACCGATAGATTCACCCAGAGGACCCTTACGATCGTCTACAATGTATACAGAAGGAGCATCGGTATAACCAGAACCACCTGTCAGCAGGTTGATATTAGTAACACTACCGTTTGCAACAGTAACATCAAGAACCTGAGCACCAACGGGTTGTACAACTCTTGCTCTTGGTGCTGTCTGGTAACCACGACCTCTATTAGTGATAGTTACAGACACAACTTGCCCGTCAGGAGACACAGAGCAAGTTGCTTCGGCGTCAATACCGTCTTCGGGGGCAGGATCAATGTAGATAGCAGGAGGATTACTATAACCAAGACCAAACTTAGTTACAGTGATAGATCCATCAACCAGACGACCCTCAGAATCGATTGTAGGGTCACTACACTCAGCACCACCAGGGTTGATAAAGGTAATTGCAGGAATAAAGTCGTAACCAGAACCAGAGTTGGTGATCTCGATACCAGAGACTTGTCCTGTTGTATCATCAACAGTAATTTGAGCAGCAGCACGAGAACCATTGATCAGATCGCTAGGTTCAGTGATACGAACAACAGGAGGGTTGTATGAAGTGTAACCCTGACCACCGTTGATCAGTTTAACGTTCTTAATACCGTTGACCAAAGACCTGGCCGCGGCACCAGTTCCCTTTCCAGTAGAAGAGAAGATGGATACCTTGGGTGCAAAGTTCAGTCTATAACCACTACCACCATTCTTGATAGTAATTGCATCAATTTCACCATTAGAACCAACACGGGTCACTGCCTCAGCGCCAGTTCCAACCGAAGGAGACACATATTCGATCGAACGGATATGGAATGTGTCTTGTCCAGAGATGTTAACAAAGAACTTGATTCTAGTGTTGTTATCAGTCAACACATAATCATCGAATGGGCGTTGCAGCACACCATTACGATTGATAATCAGACCAATCTCAGCAATAGGAGCATATGGGAGATTATCATATTGAACCACCATGGAATCTCCACCAATGAGACTCTCGATAGGAGGATAAACCAGTTCTTTAATTACAGAATCAGCAAAACCGATGTAGTAAAGAATCTGAGTCAGTTCTACTTGATCATTACCAGTTCTAGCACGGGGTGCAGTGGTAAATACAATCTGAGAACCCGTAATAGTGTAATCAACACCAGGGATCAACAGATCACCATATACAGTAACCGCAAGGTGTGCTGCTGAGACAGGTGAGACAGGGGTGCCTAGGAATTTGAGATCAAAGGTAGTTCTAGTACCATCAAACTCAGTCCAAGGAGATTCTAGTGCTTGTCTCTTCTTATTAAATTCTTGTAGAGAGATACCTGGGGTCAGGATTACGTCAGGACCACGAACGGTCTGAGCATAATAGATAACCTCATTATCAATCATTACAGATCCATCCTGAGGGATGAATCCATCAATCTGTTCTACTTCAATCGTGCTAACATTGGCATCAACATCCTTGATCACCGTCGTGCTAGAAGTCAGCAGTTTGGGATCATAGGCATCAAGATCAAGATACCTAAGCAAATTGTTCAGGATGTTATAGGAACGTCCTGTCTTCTCTTGTGACTTGTAATATTCAAAGAGAAATTGTACGAACTGCTGATCTTCTTCCCGAATAAATTCAGGGAGTTGGTCAGCAACTCTGTCCGAGATGTTAATTCTGTCTGCAAACATTTATCTTAGAAACAGGAGTCGATGTCGGGATACTCGAAAGCATCAATCGGGTAGTTAATCGTATTTATGTTGCCCCCACCATAGTTCCAACCAGCAAAGTTGAAGGGGTCAAAGTTAGGAATGTCACTGGGGTTAGTGACAAAATCAATCGGGTAAACTTCGGGGTTGAAGATGGTTGGGTCAACACCTGGCGGGATGGTAAGACCGTTACCATCGGGGAGAACCACAACGGGAACTCTCGTGTTGCCATCAGGGGTATCAGCAATATTTAGGGGTCCGACACAGACCTTTCCTGTATCATAATCTACCGTTCCAACAGACTGATTCAAGACAACTTCTTTTTCATTTCTATTAGTTACCATGATCAATCCGCCATTACCATCGTCTCTGATGTTAACGGGGACAAGTGTTGAAGTCTGGATTTCTTCTGAACTGAAAATAGCGTCTTCCAGTGCAGATGCAAAACCTGCTTGTCCACCAGAAGTTTGTAGCGAACCTGCCGCTTCACCAGCAGCAATTTGATCTGCTACTTCTTCGGTATAACCAGTTGCATAGAACGAACCAGTTTTAACGGAAGAAAACTTAGGATTACAGTTGCCACCATCTCCACCGCCAGATCCATCTCCACCATCTCCACCATCTCCACTGCCACCAGGTCCACCGTAGTCGCCTGGGTCAACAATAGGATTATTAAAGTCAAGACACTGAGTAAAGATATTACCAAACGTGAATTGATCAAGGTTTTGACCGATAGTCATCTGACTGGTAGTACCAGCAATAGCATTATCAGAAGAGTCAATCACAGCATTGAATTTAGACATTTCAAGACGACCACCGAAGCGATTATCTCTATTCTGTGAGTTAAACTTGTCAATAGATTTAAGAATCTCAGATGCCAACTCGTTTGAAGATCTGGATGTCTTGTTTCCGTCGTAGGAAGGGTAAACCTTCGGAGACAGATAGTAAATTCTTGGGTCAACAACGATCGGTTGGATCGATGCCATGGAGTAGTCAAGCAGTTGGTTCTGAATACGCTTCTTAGTCGTAGTGTTGAGGTTCACACCAGACTTAGAACGAACTGCGATGAATACCTTGCCATATTCAGGAGGTGATAGTTTCTCACCACCATAAGCAGTAACTGCTGCTGCCTGAGGGAAGATATCCTTTACAATGTGAGCATAGTCGTTTTCTGTAACTGCTCTGTTTTGGGTCGAGAACGCCCTTGGAGCACGAAACTTGACTGATAGGGCAGATTCCCTGTCTTCGCCTGCCTGAGACCCGTCTATGGTCGCCAGAGACATCGATGAGGGCAGAATAGGACGACCAGTGTTGTCAATAGCACGTCCAATGAAATTAAACTTGGTTGCGCCGTTAGCAGTAGGTCCGTCAGTGGCAATATAGGTCAGTACAATAAATTCATTATCAATCAACTTACGTCCAAGAACACCATCACCGAAAACAACCTTATATCTAATGTCTTCGGTCTCTTCTAAGAAATAAACACGAGAAGTAGAGTCAAGTGCAGTAACGTTTCTAGAAAGAGAGTATTCGTCAATCTCAGCAGACTGTTCATTTGGTTTTACTGCTACAACTAGCAGTTCAGTATCAACACCGTCAGCAGGAATCACATATTCTTGCTTCTTAGTATCATCAACGGTGTAATTAAAGGTGAGTAGGTTGCCCTGATAGATCACCAGTTTCTCAAAACTCGCAATACCAGTATTCTGGTCCACCGCTACCTGGGTGTCCTTCATAATGGCATAGGTATATGCTTCACCGTCTACCTGAGAGATGAATACATCGCCTGCTTTGATAGTAACTGAGTCGGGGTAGGCAGAACCACCAGGAAGCAGTTGAGTCTGTGCAGAGACGCGCACACACGCCTTAGACGCCTTAATAGAACGAGGCGTATAGTTGATCTGTTTGGCAATGCGAACAATGTTGTCTCTGACAGTCGCACTTTCCAGGAATGCTTCATTCATTGACATGTTTGCCAAGAACGCAGCGTAGTGCGTATTGTAAGCAAGGATGTCGATCAGGTAAGAGGCAGTCGATCCCTCAAAATCATAATCCGTAAATTCAGGACGAGTCCTGAGATAGGATTTGATCGATTCCTTAATCTCAAAAAAGTCAAGAGACGTTAGTTCTGAGGGTGTTGCTGGCATCTTACGTTCTCTCTAAGAGGAATTCAACAGTTTGAGTTTGCGGTTGACCAACGATTGCATATTCAATCGCTACGTCAATACTGTAATCATCGTCAGAGAGATTCACGTCAATGTTTTCGACCTCAACACGAGGTTCTAAACGTTGTATAGTATTACTTATCTCATCTCGCAGATCTTCTGCTGAGAAAACGTCAAAGGGTTCAAATAACAACCCTTTGACTCTTGAACCAATATCAGGTTGATAGGGGCGTTCACCAAAAGCAGTCAATATCAGGTTTCTGATCGATTGCTTGATAGCATTTTCATTTTTCACCGTCGAGAAGTCTTCGGTATTAGGGTTTGCTTCAAATGAAACCGCTAAGTCCTTAAAACCTCGGGAGAAAAACTTTTCTGATCGAAACCTGTACGACGGCATTGACTTATTTAGTCGTTATCAGGATTATTTAGCAACTCAACGGGAGGGTTGTATTTTAGAAACTCCCAAAATGTCATTTTCATCTCTTTTTGGGTCATGCCGCAATGTTTAGCGGCATTTGGGAGATTCATTGTGGCATGGAAGAGTGCTTCGTTCGCTTGTTGGACAAGTTCGGGTGTAGTTTTAACGGCCTTGTCCACGATAACGTTTTTTCGCTTGGTTTGATGATGTCGCGGCATACTTGGTGTGCTGTCCTCGCCCTTGGCGCGTCTTTTTGGGTTTTGATTCGATGTGACTGCTGTTCAGTCCAGTTTTTGCTCGGGTTGCCATGTCTTAATTAAAACGACTCTATGATGATAGCACAGTTGGACTGCCATATGCAACCACTGAGGAACATGGATAGGACCAGAAGCGGAATCCAATACCCAGTGGGTCTAGAACACGACCAATAGGCAGTTTAGTTACAAATACAGTCAAACTGGTTGCCATGAGGAATCTGATATGACCTGTGCCTGCCATATCTTCAATAGTAAGAGCACTACAATAGATGGGAGTGAAAATAGGACACAATGCTTTGCCACATGGGCACATGTAGATGACGATATTGGTACAAGGTGAGATGTGTTGAACAAAAACATCACCTAATGTCATCGTAGGTAACCCATTGGTCAGCACAAGTGCTTTAAGAGGGTTCAGGGCGGTGTAGGGGATCAATGGTTGAGGTGGCCACCAGCATGTCCACTCTTTGATCTTAATTGAATATGGTACAGGTGGAGTACCACATGCCTGAACAGAGTGAACTGTACCAGGAATGCAGATACCATGCCCTGAGCAGGGCAAACCTGTGATTGGTGCTACTGGTAGTAAGAGTCCGTATGCCATTATTCAGGGAACATGTTATTAGTGTCGGTCGAGAAGTTAGAAATTGCACTATCTGAGAGTTCTGACTCGAAATCAAATTCAGGGTCATACTCAAATGTGAGTTCACCGTTAAATTCTAGATCATTGACATCCTTGAATGCCTGTTTCTGTTTTTCGACCAGTGATCTATCTCCTGGGTCATGAGAAGACAAGTGTACTTTTCTTTGTTTGATTGGTGGGTTGGGGTTGATAGCATCAACCAGGTCACCAAAGGCACCACCGTCGCATTCTTGGAAGAATGGGTTGCCCATTCCTTTGACTGCTTGACCAAATGCAATAGATGCACCAGTTGACCAGTTCTTGATATTCATCGTACCGCTGTAAGGACCCATTCTCATACCCAACTGAGTAATAAGTTGTGGGTCAACAGCAATACTAACATCATTACAATATTCTAAGCAAGCTTGGTTATTACCTGAACCAGTCCAACCACTACCATAGGTGTTTAGGAACATACTTTGATATGTGCAAGTAGAGAAACCACAGTTGTATCCATTGTACAAATTAGTTATATCCCAGAACCCACTGCCTGAACTTTTACCTTGTGATTGGTTATTACCTGACCCCGAGACATAGTATGCATCGTATACATCAAGTACACCATTACTATTACTACCATGTCTAAGGTAAGTATCCCAACATTCATGTGCAGGCACTCCACCACTTAGACGTTCTATCTCAATAACGTAGAAAGTTTGGTCTTGTGTAAGAGAACTATACGATGTACCTGCTGAATAGTCAGGATCACCTGGTTGTCCGTTGCCACCAACCGTAGTTGAAGGAACTGTCCACTGTACAGTTCTAGTATTGTAGTTAAGATTGTCTCCTAACCACAGTCCTAACTGGTCTGCTTCGTTAAAATTCTGGTGATCCCAGTCAAAAGTGTTTTCATCGAGACCAACGGGGACAAAAATGATGTCAGATCCGCCACTGGGGTCCCAATAGCAACGACCTTCGATGTCTTGACGACTACATTTCCACATTTTGCGCTTATCACCGCCATTCATGACGGGTCTGGGTCTAGTTAAAGCAGGTCTAGGCAGTCTTTGAAGGAAATTCATGAAGTCTGCGCCCTGTGGACCCGTAGTTTTGCCCTGAACAGCAAGGTTTACACTAAAATGTGCGTTATCAGACTCCGATCCACAGTATTTGTAGATGACCCAACCAAAATCACGACCAGTTTCCTCGTCTTTGAACGGACAGGGGAGGTCTTGGAGGCGAGTTACGTTGTAAAACCTCGGTTGAGGGATCATAACGCACGGATCTGAGTTGTTCCAACCGAAAACATTGCTCAGAGTCTTGGTTTTTGCGTCTGCTTTCTGTGCAACTTCTGCCATTTGGGGATATTGGTCCTCCATAACGGTCTTCATTGCCGCACTAGCACCAACCATACCCTCAGTTACTGATGGTGGGAAGAGTGCATCCTCCAAAATGTTCGGAATTTCGATGTCAATACAACCAGCAGGGACGTTAGAGCACAGTTTTGTCTTCTCAATCTCGTCTGTTCCTGAGAATCTGATGTATCCAGTAGGGTACGAGGCGGTAAAACCCTCCATCATGGTCTCAAAAGACCCCATGACACCCTCATCCATGACTTTTAGCTTGGATTCCTTCGCACCAGACCTTCTTCTAATCTCACCTTTAAGACCATCGATGGGTTCTGGTGCTTTATTTTCCGTTTCTTCGGTAGTGCTCTGTGCATCAAAGTTCTCTTTGAAGCGTTTTTGCTGTTCTCTGGTGTTAGGACCACGGAATTTGTAGTCTTCTTTCTCAGTTTGAACGATCCAGACCCTAGGTTGACGATTAGGATCGGTGTCATAACCCAATCCACGGTCCTTAATCAGGATTTCATCGATCGCACCGTCTGGTGTGAGGGATACAATCTCGATTTTTGCCTGTCTGAACTTACCTTTCTTTCTATGTTCGGAGGAAATTGTTCTAATTTGCTCCTTCTCAACGAATACTGTCCGCAATTCCGACTCATCTTCGTTCACATCAGTACCAGAAATGGTAATATCGCGGTTATCTGCCTCTGGAATCTTACTTTTCCGCTCTTTGAAGTCGGCTTCCATGTCTTTGCCGACTGCTTTTTGGTTTCTTTTGATCTGTTTGAAGTTCTGATTGAACTTTGTACCGTCAGGATTGTCTAATTTGTTGGTTGGAGAGCGCAAAGTAGTGCCTTCCCACCCATCTAACTGCTCTAATTGGTGTCTAGCATGATCATTTGCACCTTTTGCAGTCAACTGTGCGGGTTCTTCGACGACGATTGATGGATTTATGTACCCTCTTCCGCCGTTGATGATCTCAACACTCTGGATTTCACCGTTTTTATTGACAACACACTCAACTTTTGCCTCATCAATCGACTGTTGGTTGACTAATGCGGTCTTATCGATCTCTACTTTGTAGTATGTGATCTTTTTAGGGAACTCATACACACCAAAGAACCCTGCTCGGTCAGGAATTCCGTACCCAGCAAGCACATTTGCGGTTTTTCCATTCTTTCCAGGAGCAGTAATGGTCTGATTTGTGGTAAATGCGGCACCATTACCCTTCAACTCCATGTAACCGCAACGTAATTTGTTACCAAAGTACGCAACTTCGTTAACTTCCCACCCATTGATGGTGTCTCCTGCTTGGAAACTGTCACCTTCACGGGTTGTATAGCGGAATAGAATACGTTTTGTGTCAGTATCTACGTTCTTAAACGATTCATAGATGCCCATCCCGCTAGTGTCAGTGAGTTCTAGACGTGAATTGGTCGTTTTCCAACTATCTTCACGGATCTCATAGAAGTGAGAGTGGTATTCTTGGGTAATTAAGTTCTCATCACAGACACAAGTGTTCCTTCCAGACCCGTCACTCAGTGACATTGACTTGTTTGGACAACAGTTGCGGTTAGAAATAGAATACTGGATGGAAAAGATCGGACCTTTCCATGGATATGAAGTATCGTAGATGTAATAACAGAACTGAGAATCAAATAGAGTATGGAATTCTAGGTACTTTGGCACTGCTGCCTTGACAGCACCGTTCTTACCATAGATCCATTCAAAGTATGCATCAGTATTAGTGTTAGGACACTTCTGAGGATTACCCCAACCGAAGTCTGGGTGGGCATGTACAGAAGGAGTACCGAAGTATCTGTAACCTCTTCGTGTTACAGGGTCAGGATCTAGTGGTCCTGCATCAGCATCATACTGATACTCATAGTTTTTATGAGTGTAGATACCTGATCCATCAGCATTCCAGTTATACCAACCTGACCTTGTATTATAGTCAACAGGTGATCCATACCCCACAGGACCAATCAGACCCTGGTCACGGATTGTTTTCTTATTACCTGATCCTAGGTCTTCCTTGAATACCCATCCGACAATACCAACATAACTGTAATCCTGATCTCTGGGGTCCTTACAATCAGGTACACCAGACACACCAGTCTGTAAGTTTACTTCTCTTGTTGGGTCGGCGGTGTAGAAGTGGTCCCTCTTTGCGTTGCTAGTAGACCTGTAATACTCATACAGAGGCACAGCTGATTCACCAGCATCCGCGAAATCGTTTGCATTGCTTTGACTTGTGTAAATGTATCCAACAATTCCTACCTGAACATATCCACCACCATAACTGCTCTGAGTGGATAGTACAGAGTCATTACGATCATTCTCATAGTGATGATACAGTGGTTGTGTCTTACTACCCTTATCACTACGGGATATGTAGAACACAGGTCTACCACTACGAGGTTCGTGGTTATATCCCTTAGAGACATTACCACTCTCCCCTGGGAAGTCCTCAGGGAATCTTAATTCTTCTTTATTGATATATTTGTGGTCTCTATTACCTTCATCACCCGATCCACGATAGAAACGGAAGATAGGCATTCTCTCAGTGTCACACTCACCTACACACTGTGCTTCTTGATCACCAATGTAGTATACCTTATCCTCACCAAAAATTGACGTACCAGGACCTTCGTCATTGAAGGTAATTTGATAGTTCGTTCCTGGTCCGCTATGGTGGGCGTGTGATTCATATTTGTTGTAAGACGGACGTTCCCAAGTCTTTTCGTATTCACCCCCCGCATCGATGTTTGGGAAGGATCGCCCTGTCTCACTAATAAAAATACTCATTAAGGTTCTAGGACTTTGATGCGCTCTTCCAACATATTTAGACGCACATACAGGTCATCTAGAAGTTCCCGCATATTGAGGTAGTCGTCATACCCCTCTGGTTTGTATTTCATCATATCAGCGCCAGGAGGAGGGATTTTTGCAAGGACCCCTTCTACGGTTGCAATACGAGTCGCAAGATTCTCTAATCCCTTAGAGATCATCTTAATATGCTCAACGTACGACTCTTCAAATGTTTTCTCAGACATAATAAGGTTAGACGCGGTTTTTACGGTTTTTCTGTACCCTCGGATTTTTTTAGAACGACAGACCCATCAGTCTCTTCGCTCCACTCTAATTCAGTCCCCTCATACCATCCAAGATCTTCCATCAATTCAGCAGGCAGAGTAATAGACATATCTCCGAAGTCGTCTACCTCCACGGGTAGCGTAAATCTTTTGCTCATAGCACATGTAGTGGCTAGTGTCAAAATTATATAGGAGCAGGATAATTTACAGCATGTGGAGAACGTAACACTAACTCTGTCATTCTATGATAGAAAGAGTGTACAGTCAAGTCTACAATCTTACTTGGATCTAACCATGCATGATGTAGCATATATCCATGTCCCAGGTAAATACCGCTATGATTGCATAATCTGTCCTGCTTACTCGAATACCCCCCTTCTAGGCGCTCTAAGTGCAGTCTCATGACCATCATGTCACCATACTGTAAGTCTGAGAAAGGTGGGGGATCACTATCACATGTACCTGTATAAACATGAATGACTCCATCCTCTAATCGCTCTGCCTGATCCTCAATAAACGATGGATCAAACAATGCCCGCCGATGTAACTTCGGATAGTCTCTGAGTGTTAGATTAAACTGCTTCTGATAAAACTCCATGCAGATGCCATAACAGTCACCTACCTTCATCTTATCTTTATACCATGGTCTATCCACCCACTCCGTCCAGACCTTGTTCATCTCCTCTAAGGTCGGGCGTGATTCCATAGTGGTAGTCATCAGTGTCTCCATAACGTGTCATATGTCCCCTCTCCACATCATATACATTCGTACTGACTTTGAAGAATGGCATCTTTGGTTCAGTAGGTGTTAGAGAGTTATCATATACTCTCATCCTATTATTAGGATACAACGCATACTGCCCATTGTCTAACTTAATTATATTATGACTCTTATGCTCCGCTGGTGTCTCAGCAGTGCTGTAATCTATCCTATCAATGTCGTCGTGATAATTGTCCAGAGTGCCCACGTACGCCCCTGTGAGGCGTCCAAAGTCTCTCGTATATACTTCGATATCCATTGAACCAATAAACTGTTTGTACACAGCAGTTACACCGTAGTCCATACAGTTCCAGAACTGTAAGTTTTTCAAATCTAGATCAGGTGTCGGAGTCTCTGGTTTACTCACAAATGCACTGATGGGTAACTTGTCATACATCGCTGCATACTCTGGCAGATATGTCTCAAAGTAAAAAGCACGCCCAGGCATCGACTTTGCCGATACCCAGACGCCCTCCACAAACTCTCCATGACCACTCTGAAAGTCTGTTAGATACTCCTTGCGGACCCAGACTGTCTCTGACGGCAAATTACAGATTAACGTTGACATACTATCTTAATGGTTTCACTCAGACACATCCAGATATATTGTAGCTCGACCCTGAGAGTGATCTTACTACCTGGGAAATTTTTTGTGGGTGAGGGTTGCGAATTCATGAATAATATATCGACCGCTCTGGGATACTGTTATAGCTTAGAAAGACGGTACTTTTTAATATAACCGCCCACGGCGGGGTCAACGAAGGGCGCACAATAACTGTCACATAAGGGGGACGATTAACTGTCCCCAGTGACTACTTCATAACAGAATCCTTCTAAGATCATGTACTCACACCACTGTGTATATTGGTGGAGTTGTTGATAGAGATCAGTATCGATTAGGAACTGCGCTAACTCTATCTGTTCATCGGGTGGGAGTGATCCAGAGTCATAAAGATCGAGCAGAACTTCATACTTAACTGGGATGTTCATTGTGTTGAATAGTTGAGTGAATCTTTCAGTGCTTGTTGATAAGAACTAAATGGTCCATACTTAGGACAGTTGTCGTAATCGTATCGCCAAAAGTGTTTACGTCTGTCCTCCCATATTCTAACACAAACTGGGGGAGATGTGTCAAGTTGTATGGATTTACTCATGTGCAATCCCCGATCGATTCTTCTTCAATAGTCTCGTAATACATGTCTTCATAAATTAGACCATCGTCCTCATCATCTGGTTCATCTAGGATGTCATCAATCCAGTCAAATTGGGCAAATTCATTCATAGTCAGTCTGGTCTAATCGTTGGTTCTTTTGAGTGTACTTAGTGTTGTAGTCTGTGGAAAACTCATCATCATAGTTAGATGATTTCTTGGGGTTAAACTGTCGCTTTTCTCGGATAGATTTGGGGCGTCTGCTGTTGTGCAGATCATTGCGTTTGTATGTCCGACCCATGGGAATTGCTCAGGCGATGTAACTGTGTAGAACTCTGTTAATGTAGTCGATCTGGGCGAAACTGTCAAGTGTTACTGACAGTGAAAAATGTGTCCTCTATGTGTTTGACAGGGCGAGCGTGATAGGTTACACTCCAAGGTGACAACAAATGTGCTATTTATTGAACTAAATGGAACACACATTTATATTTAATTGTATATTTAATTATTCCACAGATTTGGGTGTTATCTGTGGAAAACTCATGTGTGAGTTGCTGTGAAGTAACTGGGGAAATACTCGGGAGACGCTGATGCGTAAGGGATGTGAGTATTTCTTACATCATACGGGAATAACGTTGAAAGTAAGTGAGATTCTATTCTCTGATGGGTTAGACTCATAACCATGTGTAAGATTAGATGGATAGATGAGACAATCCCCCTGAGAGTAAGGAACAGTTGCTTCTTGAAGATTAAACGCTGTCATTTGTTCAAACGGGAGCATCATGACTGGGTACATAGCACTAACTACATTTCGTTTGAATTTCAAATAGGAGTGCGATTGTTCATTGTAGGAGATGAAGAACGTGCCAGAGAATAAACAGTTTGAATGTTCATGTGGTGCATAGATTGCGCCTTGGTGTGCTACTTCTAGATAGCAATCTGAGATCTCAAAGTTTGAAGCATAGCACAATCCTGATTCATTGTGTTTTCTTACTGCTTCAAGTAGTGTTGCTTTAAGGGCGGGAAGATCTGCGAGAATTTGATTCGTTTCGCCAATCTGTTGGACATTGTGACATAAAACCTGACGTTCTTTAATATCTACAAAGTCTTGATTTCTTGCCCATTTCAGAACATCATCAACATGATCTTTCATCTTATACTTTGTAACTGGGGTCATGAAAAGACCGTAAGTTTCAAAGTCGATTGCCTCATTAAGATTAGAGGACAGATTAACAGGTTGTTGAGTCATTTTAATTGAATGATGTAATCAATGCTGTACTATGTAGTATAACACAAATTGAGGGCATTGTAGGCGCTTGTAGGTGTCACTGAGAGCGTCAATCGTATTGTGTAGGATAGAGGGGAAATAGTTCTGACCAGTGATAATTAACCGATGAACGCTGATTGTGTTGAATCGGTGGTGTAGGGGATGTTACCTTCCTCACCGAAGAGTTCATAATAGAGGGGCGAGAAGATTGCGAAGTCGTCAGTTGCATTGTCATTCCAAACTTTGAGGATTTCGTTGTAAGTTTCTTGGTTCATGTTAGTAACGTTTAAGAAGAATGAATTTGATGATGTTGATGACCATTAGAGCGCAATCTCCATGCCGTTGGTGAAATCTTCGGTCTTGTTGTTGTTACACACGAACCACTCCCAATTCTTTTGGAAAACACCAACACCGTAGGCGAATTCATGAAGAATAGCGTTAAGGCGTGATTTAGTGGTGTTAGACTGCCAACCACCATCGAAAAGAATCACACTGTCGTTTGTGATTGTTGCGATATGATTGCCGTGAAGTCTGACTTCTGCGGTATTATCGGAGTTGATAGAAACAGTGGTGTTTGATGAAGAGAAAGAAGAACGATTGCGGATTGCAGTGTTCATTTGTTGTTCGATCTTACGCATGTTTGTGTGAATTTCTTTGACTCTTTAATAATACACGTTTTTAGGTGCTTAGCACCATATTGTGTGCCACTTATCTGACTGGCACAGGTTCGACCTCGTATCTGATGTTATTCGGATAGGTTTTTCGTGCCCAGTTAAGTACACGATTCTGCTGCGATTTAATGCCCTTAGATGTCTTCGGAGTTGTGGGCATTGTCTTCGTCACTTGCATCATTGTGAACTGGTCGTACATCCGAACCAGATACATTTGCGCGGTCGTTTTCATTGTAGTCGTTGAATGAGTTCCAAAAATCCTCCCAATCTTTCGGGGAGTTAGTGACATCGACGATGTTCTTATTGTCCATTGAGAAAGTCATGCAATGCTTCATCGTATTCTGCTTGGGTTTGATATACTCTCCCGTGAATGTTGAGGGGGAAAGTCTTATCAACTCCTGCTGCTGCTACTGTCTCACAGTCAGCACGATCGTAACCCATTTCAATGAGATTTTCGACGTAAGGATTAGTCACTGGTTTGTAAATAGAAAGATTTGCTAGTTCTTGGTTGAGGTTGTTAAAAATGTCGTACATTATGCAATTTGAAATGTGTTGAGGTCGTTACGATTGTCACATGCTTCCCATGCATTATAGAAAGAATCCCATGCGACTTCGTTATCAACAAAGGAGGAAATATCCAGTTGCTCACATACCCAATCATATGCCATATCGATGTCTGCATTTGTATCATTCACAAATGCTTCGAGTTGAGTGATAACATCGTCCCATGCTTCGATGTCATTGAAAGGGGAGAAGATTGGCGTTGCCATGTCGTTTCGTTTGATTGATCTTAGTATTGCAGGTCTCAGCGCCTGCGGTAGTTCACGGTGATACAAAACCGTGAAATTGGGTCCAGTTAGATGACTGGCACCTCATCAAGGTTGCTCACGCTGATTTCTTGATAATCTGCCTTGCAATTCTTTCCCTTTACATCATCAATGTCAAAATATAGGTCGATGATCTTAACTGCCTTGCCATATTGTACGAAGAGAACATCATCAATCTTCGTGCGACTCTTTGCACTTACAACATCATCAAAACCTGCGATTTCGCCAGTTGTTTTGAATCGTGGTGCAATTCGTGGGAGTACACTAACAAACAGAATCTTCTTGCAGTTTCTAGCGAGTGGAGAATAATAGAGTCTTGCTGCCTCTCCGATGGTAGTATTTGCGTAATTCTTGATATTCTTGTTCACATTGCTGTTCATTGCCTTTGCAAGAATAGCGCACACTAATTCACCATTATCATCAAAACCTGCGATGTCAATGTCAAACGTGCCACCGAATGCATCTTCGGGGAGTTTATACTCAAACTGCCAGTTTAGTTCAGCGAGATCAGGATTTGCGTTCAGAACCTCATTTAGGAGCACAGTGTGCAGTTCATCAGTACGCTTTGAAGAGCGAACATTTTGGAAGGAAGTTGTGAGGAAGTTTTCAAGAATCATTGCCATTTGTTTAACTTGTATACACAATAAAATGTGCTAAGCACATTTGCAACCGATCTTGTGACAGTTCATCAATCGTCCATGGGGTTACCTGTTCGCCAGTGTGTTCCCGCGCCTTTGTAGTTTATCTCTTTTTTATGGGAAAGTTTCATGATTTCTTGTGTCACTGGTTCATTGATATATGCTTCGATGAACTCCTTACACTCACAAACTGTCTGACCAGAGTAACAATGAACATAGGAGAATGTAGGCGTCCGCGCTTTCACTACATAACGCGCATTGTCATCAACACCTTCAATAATAAATGCGGCGAGTGGTTCACTCCATCCGCCCAACTCCGTAGGATCAGGGAAAATAACATCATCCTCAGTTACCCACACATATTCAATGTATTTGTGGCAATCAATACGCATTGTGCGCTTAATGATGAGTTGGTCGGTCATTCTTTCGAGTTCGAGAAGTTTGTGTTTAATTCTACCCAATTATCTGCCCTCGCTTAATTCATCTTCTAGCAAGTCAGGATAATACTCCTCGACTTCATTGATAAGTTCATTGACACTGTACTTGTCAAAATTGTCATGTAATTGATCTGCAATGATTTGTGCCATTGTTTTAATGTCCATGCCGTCAATCACGCGATCAACGTATGCACTTTGGAGTTCATCACGATCGACGATGTTATCAGTGGTCATGAGAATAACAGAAGGAAGGAGCATTGAATAAAGATAATATCAGCAAGCGAGACACATTGCTGAGTTGAAAAGTTGAGGTTCAGTGTGCATGTCGGTTACTTCGTAACCATAACCCTCCACACGGGAGTATACTTCACGATTGAAATCTTTCTTCAACACATAACGCTTCGATTGAGATTGTCCCATGAATGTAACAGTCTTCAAAATGTAGCGAGTGCTGATCTCACCGTCAGCAAACTTGACGGGGTAGAAGTCAACAACCATGTTTCCAGATTTGGCGGTGAGTTGCATGAAATTCTCAAAATTTCTTTGACCCTTATAGAATACACGAGAATGTGCCCAGATCAAGGATCAGTGGACAGTTCTCTTGGTGTCACATTCAAATTAAAACTTAGCGTCAATCGGTTAGTGTCATTTTTCTGCAATCTTACGCCATGACGTACAAACGAAGGGAACACAATCAGGTCGCCTTCATTGATATTGGGTTCATGAACAGGTGACTGCTCAAAAATGTGAGTATATCCGAGGATTGTATGATCCAAGTTCATATTCTCAAAATAGAATCGTCCATCCTTATCTTTATCGAACTGGATGAAGATCACACCAGAGAAGTTCACGAACTCAGGATAGTTCACATGATGATGTGGTTCTTGTGCATGTCCACTGTTATACAGATTCAACCATGAATTTACGATCTCAATGTCACAATTCGATGGAAAATACTGATACAGATAAGGTGCTAGGACTTGTCCAAGTTCTTCGGGCGGGACGACATCTTTCTCTTCAAAATAAGTCGTGTGAACACTACAATTCCACCTACCCTCAGCATCACTAAGGAGATGCCTAGCAGACTCCAAAAGGGATCCGAATGTCTCCTTGTGATTGTGAATGTGTGCTTGGTGGTATTTGATTGGGAAGAGTGTCGTTTGCATCAGGCGGTGGTGTAAATTTAATCAGTTTCTTGGTGTAATCATATGCATATGTGGTACGATTGCCATGGATACCCCATCCCAACCATTCATAGGCATGATGCATATAATGCTCAACAGTTTGTCCACGTCCTTGTAAAACAAGGGCATAACGTGTCCACTGTGGTTCATTCACCATGTAGCGAAGTTGTGTCGCCAGTGTGCTCGGGTCTCCCCCGTATGTGCGGGCAAAACGGGCAAGTCCATCATATCTGCCCTTTGAGGTCCACTGAATGAGACCATATCCACCAATCAAACATGCATCGTAAGGTAGAATTGCACCGCCTTCACATACATTTGGACGGAAGTTTGATTCTTGTTTGATGTTACCCATGACTGTTGCCAGTGCATTAACATCATGAATCCCCCTCGATTGTAGGAATTCAAGTGTCTGATTCTCTGCTGGTGAGCAGTCTACGCACTTGATAATCGGAGGGGGAGTTGGTGTTGAAGTCAATAACATAATCTAGATTCGAGAGATCAACTAATGAAAGAATGTCAAGATTGCTCTGTATCCAACTGGGACAACTGTGGGGATCGCAGCAACTCGTGTTGGTATTCAAGTTCATTCCACAAACTGTCAATGAGTCCATCGATATATGTACGATGGTTGAGATGTTGAGCAACTCTTTTGAGTTCTAATACCTGCTGTTTTGCAGACTCAATATGATAACATTCTCTGCTTCTTACGTCAATACTCATGCGAAACCGCCTCCTTTTGTCTTTTGATCGATCACATCCACAGTAACACAATACTGTGGATAGTTCCACCATGCCTCCATAACTCGCATGTAATCATCAACAATCTTCACACTACCATCGGCACAGTGTATTTTGTATCTATGCCGATCGTAAGGTTTCTCACATGTTTGCTTAAAGAAACTTGGTAAACCTGTCATGATCGTGGATCCATGTTAGTACAGAGATCGGGATCAATCTTACAAAGACGATCCATCTTTTGATCTTGAATTGATTGAACTTTGTTCATTGCAGTGATGCCAATGTTAGCACCAATCAAAACAATGATGAAAGCGAGGGCGATTCTCATGATAATAAAAGAATGAAAGAGGGGAGGTCTCGCGTCAGGAGACACAATTATATAGACCCTCTATGTGATAGTTCAGCGTTGGAACTTGCCGTGCTTGAATGTAGCAAATTCAGGATTGTTGACCCAGCGACCCTGAGTGCAATCCCACACGATGGGCAGCGGTTCGGTCTGGGGAGTGTTCGGTGATGCCTTAGCGAGAACCTCACGAGACTGGGCAAACAGTTCGTCGAGAGTGTAGCGAGCAGGGCGGACGCCGTACATGTGTTGTCTCCGTTGATTACCTAGTAATAATACACGCTCAGGGCGTGCTCACCACTATTTATGGACACTAGGAGAACTGGACCCCAAGGTGTGGACAGATCGCACCGAGACTGATACGAATATCTTTTGTAGGTGGATCTCCATCATGTTCTAGTCTTGAATCAAAGTAAACAATTCTACCTTGTTTGAATTCCACTCTCTCACCCGTCGCAAATGTTGTAGCACCATCACACCCATAAGCATGGTATATGATTGACGTAGCGGGATAATTGAAATCAGTGTGGGTTTGACTAACATGCCCAGGATTTTGTGCATTGACCAATAACCTATGGACATGAGATAGAGGTAGATCAGCACATACATCTTTAAGCATACATTCATTGAAGTATGCGAAGAACCAGTACCAAGGAGTCTCCTCAGTAAATTCATTGTTTCTGATGACAGTATTACCCCAGAATCTTGCCTTTGAATAGTCACCATATGGAGTATTATTATAGAAGAAGGGGAAGTCTGTCGAGAGATAGTTACCCACGTCCCTCACCATCCAACTGGGGAAATAGTCATCAATGACTGTTACTTTGGTATTAAGGTGTGTCATCGTTTAATCAATGGAATCTCAGTGCTCATTACAAAATTAGCAGATACAGTGATACGTTCACTATCCTCACGTTGTGTGTCTACTTGGTGGTGTACATGTGATGGGAAGATAAGTATATCACCTTCCTTACAATCAGGGAACCATGTGTTAATCACTGGATAATGCTTAGAGAAGTATCCAAGGTGACAGTTCTGATCTGGATTGTAGAATAGAAACTTGGCATCTACCTCAGGATCATATTGTAAGAGGTATGCACAACTAAATGTGGTGTTATCTCCTCCACAATGTGTATGCACCTCCTGCGAATCACCCTGCTTATATACATTGATCCAACTTTCCGTCATTTCTATTCGCACGTTGGGTTTCCCACCCAGTTGCTCATGCATATCATCTAAATTAGGACGTATTGCCTTCGCAAACACGTCCCATGAAAAGTCTTCGTTATTGGTATCACTCTCGAAGGAGGATTGCAGTGTGCAATTCCACTCCCTCGGTTGTGATGTATTAGCGAATGCTAATTCTGATAGAAGTAATCCTTTGAGATACTGGTGTGCTTCAACCTCACCATGATAGTAGAACTTAGGAAATAGACCCGATACTTTACCCATTATGCAACAAGAGAGAGGGGAGGAATGCCTTTGACGAAGATAGCATCAACAACATTTTGTAGACGCTTGACAACGTGAGCACCATAAGTCTTGTGGACAGGGACAGTAACAAAACCAGTGGGTTTGTTGTAGAGTCCCCACTCACATGCAGTGAGTTCACCAGACTTCAAACGTGCAGCATCATCTTTATCTAGACGAATAACACGACCGATAGTCTGTGCCATCTCAACAACATTCAAGTTGCGAAGAAGGATGCAGTGAGTGAGACCAGGGACGTTGATACCTTCGCTGAGGATAGAATAGTGGAACACGATGAACTTCTTAGAAGCATCCTTACCCCACTCAGTGAGAGTATTGAAGAATACTTCACGAGATACTTTCACACCGTCGATGATAGCACCGAACTTAGATGTGACGTGCATGACACTGTAACCACGCTCTGCAAGTTGAAGCAGGAGTGTAGTCTTAGAGATCATGTTACCTAGCACACGACTGCTTGGGACAGCGACGAGAACTTTGCTGGCGTGAGTATCATCGAGATTGTCAATGATGTCACGCACAGTGTCAGCATCAACGTCATGAATGTTGTGCTTTGTGCGAGTGTTGTCTGTTTCAAAGGGAACGATAGTTGGAGGGAGGATGTGACCCTGCTCAATCAACTCAGGTGCAGGAACGTTACAAATAACAGGACCATACACGTCGCTGTTGTTCATGGAACGACCATGCTTGCGAGCGATACGAGGAGTAGCAGTGAAAAAGTATGCACGCTCAGAGAGATCAGAACATGCAGCAGTAGCAGCAAAGAAGTGACGAGTCACACTGTTGTGAGACTCATCAAAATATGCAGCATTGATCTCAATACCAGCATCAACAACTTTGTTCAAAGAGTGATAGGTAGTGAAGATAATGCAAGACTCACCTGCTGCACGCGCAGTGTTAGCGAACAGTGCAATCTTGTCAGACTTGGTGCTGCTGAAATGCTGTGTTTCACCACTGTGAGCATGGCAAACGTGAGTCCATGTAGATGAAATGAACTGCATGAACTCATCACACAGTTGATTAGCGAGCAGAATACGAGGAGCAACAACAACAATAGTCTGAGGACCGTTGT
>CERT01018759.1_pt1 | contig 25221 bp, 14 predicted proteins | sample 530691 | NCBI WGS metagenome assembly CERT01 (sample SAMEA2620861, study PRJEB7988) | marine metagenome | biome: marine biome (ENVO:00000447); feature: surface water layer (ENVO:00002042); material: "saline water (ENVO:00002010), including plankton (ENVO:xxxxxxxx)" | depth 5 m
GTGAGCATCTACATAAGCTGCTATTGTTAAGTCACCTGTTGTAGCACCGGTAAATGTTCCTGATGCTGCTATAAATTGGTCAGCTGATTCATCAAAACCAACAAATATGTTAGCTGAACTTCCTCTTTCAAAGACATGACCAACATCACCTGAAGGAGTTCCTGATGTACCATTTGCTAGTTCAACTAATTTATCTGATACTACAGTATTGGTAGATGATACAGTTGTTGTATCACCTGAAACTGTTAAATCACCTGCTATTGTAACATCACCAGCAAATGCTGCAGTTGAGTTAGCTACAGTAGCGTTTGGTGTAAACTGAACATGAGCTACAGCTGAACCTGATATATCGTTATTAATTGAAAGAACATTTCCTGTAGAGTTAGATATTGTCCAATCATCACCATTATCATCACCTTCATCAGTTCTGAACATAAGAGTTGCTGTCTCACCTTCACCACCTGATATTATTACTTGGTCTGAGTTTACAACTACATCACCTGTACCATTCGGTGTAATTGTGACATTACCATTTGAGTCTGTAGATGATATATCATTACCATCAAGTTTTAAATTATCTACTCTTAAATCTGTAACAGCTGAGTTAGTACCGATTGTGACACCATCAATAGCACCACCATCAATATTAACTTCTGTCATTGCTTGTGAGTTGAAGTCAATAGCACCACTAAATGCTGTTGCTCCTGCTACTGTTAGACCACCTGCTATTGCTACAGTTGAACTTGCTACTGTTGCATGAGGTGTTAATGTAATTTGTGCTACACTTGAACCTGAGATATCACTTTCAATAGTTAAACCATTATTAGAAGCTGTGTTTTTAATAGCCCAATCATCACCATTGTCGTCTGAGTCATCTGATATAAGTTTTAATATAGCGTTACCACCTTCTCCACCTTGAATTTGTACTGTAGCATCTTCACTAGCTGCTGCTAAAAGAACTAATTTATCTGAATTTACATTAACATCACCTGTACCATTAGGACTTATTTCAACACTTCCATTTGAATCTGTAGATGATAAAGTATTACCATCAAGTTTTAAATTATCAACTCTTAAATCTGTAACAACTGAATTAGTACCTATTGTAACTCCATCAATAGAACCAGCGTTGATATCAGCTGTATCAGCTACTAATGAATCAATATTAGCTGTTCCGTCTAGATGTAAGTCTTTGAACTCAGCACTACTAGAACCTAAGTCTACATCATTATCTGTTGTTGGTAAAATAGAACCATTGTTAAATGTGACTTGTGTTTCACCACCAGCTGAAACTGTAATAACATCTGAACCTGAGAAAGTTATCGAAGTATTTGAATCAGCATCTCCTGAAATACTATCTAATTGAATATCACCGACATTTGTAATATCATTGTCACCAAATGATGTAGCTCCTAGAGTTGCACTATCAGCTGACAATGTATCTATATTTGCTGTACCATCAATAAATAAATCTTTAAATTCTTTTCCTGATGCACCTAAGTCAACATCATTGTCTGTAATAGGTTCGAATGAACCATCTTTAATTATAACCTGAGCTGTTCCTGCAGTAAAGAATTTTATTTGGTCTTCATCTGAACCTGCTGATTCTTCTGTTGTAATTTTTGTATCACCATCGACATCAATAGTACCACCTAATGAACCCCAAGCTGAACCTGAATATCCTTCGAAAGATGATAGAGTTGTATTATATCTTATTTGACCTTGAACAGGACTTCCTGACCTTTGAGCTGTTGTACCAACCGGTAACTTAAATCCATCATTTTTATTAATAGAAACGATACCTGTACCATTTGGTGTAAGTGTTAAATTACCATTTGAATCTGTAGATGATATATCGTTACCATTAATTGTTACATTATCTACATTTATAACATCAATTTTTGAACTTGAATCTGTTACTATTGCACTACTTGCTGTTAGTGTACCTTTAGTGTGGTCTAATAAATCTGTGAAGTATTTACCACCAATGACATGAATATCTGCAGCAGCTGAATTATTTACAGCTTCAATATATAACTTAGCACCAGCACCATCGTTTGATGCATCGTAAGCATAAGCCATTTCTCCTACAACTAAATCACTTGTTGTTGGTGCTGTAGTTCCGGAGTTTCTTTTAATTTGAATTATTGTTGACATCTATTTTACCCTTTATGACCCATAAAATCCACCATCAATACCTGCGGCGGCCTCGAATTTCTGAGTTGTAGCATCAAATACTATTGTGTCACCTTCACTAGGAGTTACGGTTGTAGTATCTACATTTTTTAAATCATTCAACTCAAAATTTTCTGCAGCTACTTGTCCTATAGCTACTTGTTTAACTTTGTTTGTTGTTACCGGATTAACTTTTACTGTAATATTCGCCATGTTATGTTCTACTTACGCTTGGTGTTACTGTTGCTTGTCCTTCCAATATTCTTGTTTTATCACCAGAAGAATCTGTAATCAATACATCATACACATATCTTCCACTATCCATGGCACCTGTTACTGTATCAGTTAAACTTAAAGTTATCTGTCCTGTTGCTGCAACTAAAGCTGTTCCAAAAGTAGCAGCTATTGTAGAAGAACCATAAGTTTTTCTTATTTGAGCTAGTGCAGTATAACCTGTTAGACTAAGAATATTCCCATTCGAATCAGTCAAACTGATTGTTGTAGAGAAATCAGCCCCTTGGTCAATGTATAAATTCGATACTGCTGCCATGTTCTCTTTCTACTATTTATGAATTAGAAGATTTCAACTCCTCTATTTCAGATTTTAATTCTTTGATTGCTCCTACTAATAGAGGTACTAAGTGTTCATAGTCTAGAGATTTAAACATTTCAAAAGCTTCATCATTGTCAGCTATTCGTTTTTGTTCTCTAACAACTTCTGGTACTATTTTTTCTACTTCTTGAGCAATCAACCCTATTGATTTTTGTCCTTTTCTTTCACCGTCTTTCCATTTAAATTCTACCGGATTTAAATTTAATACTTTATTTAAACTTGAATTATCATCAAGTGATATTATGTCGTCTTTTAATCTTTCATCAGAAAAACTATAAAAAGCTATTATATTATCTGATACAGCAAATGAACCATCTGAGAAGAATGTTCCTTTTAATGAACCATTACCATTGAATCTAATTTGACCATTACTTGTTGAGTTATAGAAAACTCTAGTATCACTACCACCAAGAATAATTTCATCTTCATCTAATGAAAAAGTTAATTCACTTCCACTGCTTCTATCAACATTGACACCTGTACCACCGGTAAGTGTTACATCATCATTATCAGAATTAGAACCAGCTAATCTAAGTGTAGTTGTACTTGAAGGAACTTCAAAATCGTATGTTGTATTAGTATTTGTATCTGTTGAAGCTATTGTAAAGTTTGGATAACTACCACTAACAGAAACATTTGAACCTGCTGATATACTAACTGTTTGGTCAGGTGATGAATTAGCTATTGTAAGTTGTGAAGCACTATTTCTTGTTACTGAAATACCTGAACCACCTGTTATTGTTACATCATCATTAGTAGAATCAGAACCTGCTAATCTAATTGCAGTTGTACTTGAAGGGACTGATAAATCGTATGTTGTGTTAGTATTAGCTGTCATATCATCAACAACTAAATCTATAGTACCATCGCCATCTTCGTATGTAGCTGATATTCTTGTTTCAGTATTAGAACTAAACATAGCACCGACAATATCTTGAATTTCTTCTGTAGTCTTACCACCTGCACCATATGAGAAAGAACCATCTCCATCAGATAATATTGCTTGACCAGCACTTCCGTTTCCTGATATATTTAGAGCTGATGCATCAACAGCGTTATCATTAATAGTAGCACTTAAAACTACATTACCTGAACCATTGAACGCAACAGCTGATGCTGTGAGGTCACCTGATATTGAGAAGTTTCTATTAGTTTCTAGAGTTGTAGCTGTTGCAGCGTTTCCTGATGTATCTTGATTACCTGTTGCATTAACACCTGGTAAGTTAATATTTGCTGAACCATCAAAAGCTACACCACCAATGTTTCTTGAAGATGCTAGAGTTGTTGCTGTTGTAGCATTACCACTCAATGCACCTGTAAATTGTGTTGCTGTTAATACACCTGAACTTGGATTGTATGTAAAACCTGTATCTGTTTCGACACCTTGAGTACCTGTTGCTCCATCTACAAATAATGGAAATACTGTTTCATCTGTTGAGTTGTTTGCTGATACTGTAATATCTGGTGCTGTACTTGATACTGTACTAAATGATAAATTACCACTACCGTCTGTTATTAGAAACTGTCCTGATGAACCATCAGCAGCTGGTAATACTAAAGTGTAATTACTTGATATTGTATCAGGTGCTTTAATCTTTACAGAATTTGAATTGTCAGCATCTTGAAAGTTTATACCTGTTGGTGTACTTCCTTGTGCTTTTAAATATATTTCATCTTTGAAGTATGCTTCATTTTCAAATTGTATTGAACCAGCATGTTCTAAACTGTTGTTGATTGTACTATCAGCATTGAATATCAAACCACCTGTGTTTTTATTATAAAGAACACCACCTTCTAAAACCCAACTATCTTGACCTGATGTACTTGAACCAGCTCCTGAAACACCTTCATAAGAACCTGTGAATGCTGTGATTCTAATTACATCACTATTACTTGCACTTGATGAAAGTGTAATTGATGTACCATTTGTAGCTGAATAGTCTGTACCATTTCTTAATAAGGCACCATTCTTAAATACTAATACTCTACCTGCTGAATATGATAATGAGTTACCATTATTATCATTACCTGAAAAAACTGTATTTGATGTTGCTCCGTCTGAACCATCAAAGTCAAAATCTTGGAAAAAGAAATATTGGTCCATAATAAAATTAATAGCATTTACTATACTAGTTTTATTACCTGTGGTCAAATTATTTAACATACCAACATCGGTAGCTAAATTATTATAATTCTGTCTCCAATTTTCAAAAGTTGAACTTGTATCTACTGTTCTTGCCATTTTGTTATAATCTCTCTTAATTCATTAACTTGTTCTTTTAATGTATTTATTTCATCAGCTTGTCTTTGATATTTAGCTTTTATCATTTTAGCTCTTTCTAAACCTGATGTATCTGTGTTAATGACTGCCATATTACTATCATCTCTTTTTAAGTTTGGGTGTCCTTCAATCTTACTCATTATGTACTCAATGCTATTGCTCTAAAGTTTTCGATTAAAGGTGGATTCGAACTATTAGATGATTGTAAAACTATTTTTACAGAAAATGTATTAAATTCTTCTAAAGATTCTACTTCATATTCATATTCTTTAAAATCAGATGCATCTGCTGGGACACTTCTTTTGATAGTAGCTTCTCTCCATGATTCTTCATTAAACTGTAAATTTGAATCAGGACCTTGAACTTTATAAAATACTTTTATTTCTGATGCTGTACCTGATGAATCAAAAGCTCTAAACCCATCAAAGAAAATGTGAATAGCATTTGCTGGATTTTGTAATTGAACTCTCTTAGTACAATAAACAGCAGCGTTACTATCACCAAGAGGATTTGTTGAATCAACAAAAGTACTTAATTGATTTCCGTCACCACCATCAAAGTTACTTGCTATGTCCATCGATAAACTTGAAGCTGAATCTACATTATTAATTCTATTCTGTACAGCAACAACTCCTAATGAATCAACATCTATAGTTGGCGAAACATTATCAGCAGTTGTAGATAACTGAACATCTAATTGAAAACTTTTCGCACCACCCATTTCATTTGTTTGATTGATATCAGAAGCAATAAGTTTAGGACTTGATAACTGATTATTATCATTTAATGTTAATGTAGTTGAACTTGTATCTTTTGTATACGATGCTGAATATGAATTAGATGCTATTGGTTGAGTAGCTGATGTTGCTAAGAAACTACTTGAAATACTAGTATTAGGTAATTCAACACTTGGTATAGCTGTATGTATTAAATCAAAATATACATTTGCTGTAGCTGTAACTGAACCACCACCACCAATTGTACTTTCTGTAGCACCTTGATAATTAACACCTGTATTATTTGACCTTGCAGCCCATACAGAATTTGGTATAGTAATTAAATAAGAATCTATATCAGATAATATTTTTGCACTACCATCTGTTGTTTTTGCTGTTGATGCTCCTGCTGAATGTGTTCTATTGATATATGATATTGGTATACCACCTAATGTTTCAGCAACAGCTGCTACATCAAAAGTAAATGTTTTACTATTTTTTGTAAAGACAATATCATCACCGACAGCATATCCTTGTCCTGGATTTGTAATTACTATAGCTGTAGAATCATTATCTACTGTTGTAAGAGATACTTCTATCCCTGTACCTGAACCTGTTGTTGATGTTTGTGTTAATCCTGTAACTGTATTATCTGTAGCTGCTCCAGCATCACCTGATTCTACTGTATCATCTGTAAAACTTACAACTGAACCTGTTCTATCACCTTTAACACCTGCAATAGTAATATTAGATTTTCTTTCATCATAATTACCATGTGAATAATGATGTACTTTAAACATTTTAGTACCACTGAATACTTCGATAGGATTATTTTCTAGATTTTCTGTACTATAAGATTTATTCTCAAAAACTAAACCTGCTGGTGATGATGTACTAAATACACATCTATTAATTTTTATTTTTAAATCTTTCATCTGGTCAGGTGTCCAAGTCGAATTATTTTGTGACTTGAATAATGAACCAGCATATGGTTGTTGGTCTATGAAATCATTTGTGGCAATATCTTTTTGACCCATTTCTGAAACCCAACAAGTATAAACATTTGAATTAGACATTACAACAATACAAAATTCATTACCATTTTCTAAGTAAACCGGAGATGGGAATGAGAATTTAGTTGATGAACTTCCATCAGCTGACACATTAACATCAGCAGGACTTAATGTCTTTTCACCAAATGGTACAATTCTTTGTGTTGGAGAACCATTAGACATTTCTCTTAGTTGTACAGATACCGGTAGTGCTGTATCTTTAGCACCAAAATATAATTCTACCGATGATACAAATATACCACCTTTCTTGTCAACTACAAAAGATTGTGCTAGTGGGTCTGTATATCTAACTTGTTCTCTTTCTTCTGATACTTCATCAACTACTATTCTACCATTTCTAGTAGAAACAATTTCTTCTTGTATTACACTAATCTGACCATTTGATTCATAAATTACTTCACCAGCTGACAATGTAGAATCATTTGATGAACTAGCTGTTATTCTAAGAGTTTTTCTACCTGTAGAAAAGTTTAATTCTTCTGTATTAGGAATACTGAACACAGCTGATATACCACCTAAATTATCTGACCTGATAGCTGTTCCTTTTGTTGCTACTCCTCCCATACCATAAACACTTGAACTTGGTGTAATATGAGCACTGACATCAATACCATCAAAGAAAATAAAGTAAGGTGTATTTGGTTTGAAATTTTCACCTGTTATAGTTATATCTCTTGCTCTCATAGTTTGAGCAATATTAGTTGACACAACTCTATCTGTTCTACTCTCTACAAATTCTTCTACAACAGAAGTTGTAACACCTGTACGAATCTGTCTCTCTATCGCTATGTCGTCTCGTATTTCTTCTATTCTTTGTTCTCTATTGTGCATACTTTACCTCAATTCAAACCTTATTCTATTTGCTGCTGCTTGAGCTGCTGCTTGAAGAGCTCCTCTTGTTCCATCACTTCTACCTAGTAATCTATTAATAGCTGAACCTCCCATAAATCTGATACCTGGACCCATGACTGTTGGTGAGAAGTTTGTTGGGTCTGTAATAGTTGTTATCGGCTCACCAAACCAATCTGATTGCCAATTATTCCAAACTGTACCAAGAGCATTACCAACACTTCTTAATACTGCATCATAGTCTCCCTCAACTGTTCTTCTGATTGAAGGTAATCTATCTGTATCAAACCATAAATCTCTAGAAGGACTTAATGAAACTGAACCATTGAATAAAACAACATCATATGGATTAACAAATTCAGTACTTGATGCTTTATTAATATCTACATATGGTGTCTCTGTAAAACTTACAGTAATTAAATCACCTGTTTTTGTAAATCCTGATGATGAACCATTAACAAAATCTAATTCAACAAATTTTGAATTGTGTACCGGTCTTAATGTACCTGTTGTTCTATCAACACCAATTTTATAATCCGGGTGATTTACATCTCCTGTTCTATGTCCTCTAAAATTATCTGTTACAAAACCTGATTTAAATCTATCCATACCATCAGCATCTTGTATTTGTTGTAAACTTGTTTGTTGTTCTAGAGCATTCAATGAAGTTACTCTTTCTAAATTCTTAACTCGACCTTGAATTCTACCAATATCACTCATAGTATATCGTCTATGGTCTTGACCTCTTACTTTAATTCTACTTATATCCATTGTATACGCTGGTATGTAAAGTGTATGTAATAGTATTGAGTTATTTGGTGTGGTTGGAGCTTGTGGTTCATCTGCAGGTTGTCCTTCAGATACTATGAAGTCTCCATCAGAACTCAAAGATATTTTATCTATTCTTGGTAGATAATGTTCCATAGCTGTTGTTAATAGTGATTCACCTGATTTAGGTAAATCAAAAGTAACGGCTCTTGCACTTGTAAATTCTTCTGACTCATAAGCAAAAGGTTGTGCTGTTATACTTGAAACATCTGTTGCTGATGTTGGGTCTAAAGCTGATGATACATCATGTAATGAATGTACATAAGACCTGAAATCAACAGCATCAGATAATTCTATTGACCCATCAGGTTCTAAACCATTCGGGTCTGTAATATTAGGAATGTAAGTTGGTATGTTTTCGAATTCTAAATCACTATATGAATTTACAGTAAAGAAACTACCTGAACCTGCTGTGAAATAATCGAATATAATTAAAAGAGGTTTTGTAGGTTTGACAGCATTCGGTTTTAATTTAATTGATGCTAGTCCATAATAACCATCTCTTTGTCCGTCATCAAAATTATATTTTGATGATATCTCTTTAGAATCATTTACTACAGCACTACATGCTCTACTATTTGTTGATGTATTTGTTGATGTTTCATTTGTAACTGTATCACTTGTTGTAAAATCAGTATCACCAATATAGTAGAAGAATACACTTGTACCACTAACTTGAATTATTTTACCTACAGCTCCTGATGAAGAACCTGTTATTCTATCACCCGGATTACCTGCAAATCCTGAAGCTAATGTTAATTTTGGTGGTAATGCATCTGTTGAATCATTTGATTCGTATATAGCTCTTACAGCGTAGACATCAGGTACTCCTAATGTTATAAATTCATCATTGATATTAGTACCATAAACTTCACCTGAAACTGAACTACCTGGAGCTGTTGAAGATGTAGAAGTAACTTTAACACCTCTTGACCTATTTAATGTTTTTGCACAGTTATCGTCAGCAATATTTTTAGTAGCTGCATAGATAACTTTTAATTGGTCTGTATTACCCAAAGGTGTTGAACTTGAACTATCAAAACTTACTGCACCACCTGAACCTGAACCAACAGTTAAAACACCTGCTGCTTCTGATATATCAATTACACCACCTTCATTATTGTCTTCTGGATTCGTTTCTGTACCTTCAGCTTCGTGAACAGATACCATATAATCATTTACATCTTCTGATACAAGTACTTCATCTGAAACACCCGATATGTTACCTGAACCACTACTTAACTGTAATAAGTTTTGTTTTCTTACTATAACAGTATTTGGTGTAATTGACTTGACCATATCTTTTGGTGTTGGCATTACAGATACAGTTTTTTCTTGTTCTTGTAATTGTGCTCGTTGTCTAAGATATTTTCCGTCTTCATCAACACCATTAGCTGTCAATTCTAACGCTACATCAGAAGTTACAGAACTTACAATTCTTGTAGTACCTGAAGGTGCTACGATAACATCACCTTCTTTTAATTCTTGACTAAATTTAGTGTTAACACCTGTTTGTGTATTAGCTGCTACTCCATTTACTATACCTGACAATACAAATTGATTATCAGTTAATACAGTATCAGCAGCAAATACAGCAGCTCCACTTGTTCTTGAAGCTTGATAAACTTGTCTTACTCTATCTGAACTATATGTTCTTGGAGCTGTTGAAGCATGTAACTGATTAGCTGTAGTTGTTGTTGTGGTATTTTCAAGATTAATATATTCGTTAGTTGTAAATGTACCTTCGACATCCATCACAAATAAAGATGTACCTGATGATACTGATATAGCTACAGTAGCTTTTGCACCAGAAGTTGCACCAACAATTCTTTGACCTGCTGTTAGTTTATAGTTTGCCATTGATGCTTGAGTCGTAAGTTTAGTAAACATACGAACATCAAATAAATGAATTCTAAATACATCAGCAGCTACATGAAGACCACTTGAAGGATTACCAGATTGATAATTAAAATATCTAACTCTAGCTTGACCGATTATATCTCCATCACCACCTTCAACATTTGCTTTTGCTGTATCTCTTAATTGTATTATACCAAATGGGTGTATACCTGAGTTACCTGTACCAAACTCAGGTTGTCCAAATACATTATTAACATTATAAAAATTACCAATCTCAAAAGGTACAGCTAATGCTCCACCATCTTCGAAATCTCTTGCTTTATTTAATGTTAATAATGTCTGAGAAGCTTTCTCTACTTCATATCCTTTAACATATCCTTTACCTGATGATAATACACTAACAAATTTTGTTTTATCACCTGGGATAGAAGCGTTACTTGGTAGATAAACACCATTATTTAATCTAGAATTAAAGTGTTCTCTTAATTCAAGTTCAAATGGTTTTACAATATAATTACCACTTTCATCAAAAGTTCTTCTTGCTAATGTTCTTTCTAAAGTATTGTATGCTGTTACACTAAGTTGTTTTGTAATAACACCTGATTCTACTCTTGATAATTCTATGAAGTTATCAATATCCTGTGTTCCTGAAATTGACTTAGCAACTAAAGTTAAAGATATTTTTAAACGATTTGCACCTGCAGCATTTTCATTTGTAGAACCTGCAGCGTTATCATATAAACTTGAATCGTCTGTAGCTGTTTGAGCACTTTCGACTATTTGTAAACCTACTCTGAATGTAGGTGTATTAGAATATTTGTCTAATATAATTGTTTGTTCATCACATCTTACAAAAAATCCTCTAGTATAAAATATACCACCTCGAACTGTTGCGGCAGAACCTGTTGCAGTAGATGAAGTATGTCCAGCTACTTGACTAGGTGTAATAGTTTTAAATTCATTATTGTTCGAAGCGTCTGAGTAACTACCATCATCAGCTAGAGTAACTTCTTGAAGTTCTTCATTATCTACGAAAGTAGTATTAGTTGTTGTTGATGAATCAGCATTAGACTTAACATAAGTGACATACAATGTTAGTGGGTCACCATCACTTGTAGCTGCAACAGAATTGATTACTTTACCGACAACACCTGATGTTTGTCCTTGATAATATTTTCCAACTGCAGCTTCTCGATAAGTTTCGGCAGTAGCTGTACCAGAGTTATTTGGGTTAGCAGCGTTTACTTTGACAGCATCATACAGGGTGTTAACTGTAACAGTCCCACCCATGACAAGAGCTCCCTCGTCAAATATGTGATTACCAAATCTTTCAATTTGGTTTTGTAATATACTTTGTAATTGAGTTAGTTCTCTTGCTTGTATCGCATTAGATGGTCGAAATAGAATTCTATGAAAATTCTTACTTTCGTCATAATCATCATAATAAGGCGATACATTTAAATCTGTATTTTGTGCCATTTATGTTACCTTACATTTCTACTATAAGTTTAATATCTTCAATCTGGTCTGATGCTCTATTAACAGCTAATCTGTTTTCTAGATAAATAACATCACCCGAGTTTCTTTGTACTTCCTCTGCTGTTATAGCACTAGATGAATTCAATGTACCATGATTCGTACTTGTACTAGAATATATTGTATTACCATTAGCAAAAGCATTAAAGTCACCTACTTTATTAGGATATGGTAAATATGAAATTACTCTATTTGTTGAATCTACTGATACAACAATACCAACAGCTGTACTTGCAGCTTCGGTTGATGCATTCCTAATAATAGTATCTACAGCTGGTGCTGAGAAACCTGATGCTTGAAAAGTCATTTTCTTATAAGCAGTTCTTGTTGAAGCTGAACAAAGTGTGTTACCACCATTGTCTGTAGGATTAACTACAACTCCAATTTGTCTAAAATCATTATCAGTTGGGAAGTCACCACTTCCTTCTGAATACTCTAATCTAGAGTTTAAAATTACATAGTTACCACCTAATTCTTCTATTGGGTCAGCACCGTGACCATTCTTTGGTGGTATAATAAATTCTATGTTAGCTGTGTTGTTAGTACCATCACATGCTTGTTCTCTTGCTGATGTTTCAGCTATGTCATCTGAATTGATAGATGCTGTTGTATATCCTGTACCTGCTGTTGTTATTGATACAGCTGTTACAGAACCACCTGATACAGTTACACTTACTTCACCACTTGAACCATCTCCTTGAATAGCAATACCGGTATATGAACCATTAGTATATCCTGAACCTCCTGATTTAATTCTTACTTTATCAAGAGCTCCATCGACTGCTCCATTTTCAATATCCCATTGAGCAGAACCGTCATCAGCTGCTGCATCTCCTAGTCTACCATCTTGGGAACCTGTATCTACTCCACCAGCTACTGCTGTTTGAGCACCTAATGTTTTAACAGGTATGAAGTCATTAGTAACAAACTTAATAACATCAGAAGCTGATATAGAATACATAAACTTCCATTGATATTGGTCTGATTCTGTTGGTGTTGCTAAAGTTGTATGGTCTGGTTTTACAGTTGAAGCATTAGCTGCTGAGCCATCTGCTGTACCATTTGATATACACTTATATACATTGTAGTCATCAGTTACGACATAGTAGTTGGCATCGTACAAAGTTGTAGGATTACCACTTGAATCACCTGTGTTACTTGATGAATAATTATGACGATACTCATCATATTGAGTACCGCTTGTCCAATCCTTTCTAACAATCGCATGTGAAACATCTGAAGGTGATATTTTTTTCAAAGCCACCATATTACGATAAGCATCGTATTCATCATTTGGACTGTCTACGGGAGTTGGCGGTGTTGAATCGTCTGACCAAGCATGTCCTCTACCGATAAACGAATAAGCTACAGAAGAACTCTGAGTTATATCTTCGATAAACTGTTTTGCGTTGTTCAAACGAAATTTTTCAGTTATAATTGCTGCCATTGTTATTACCCTTTAAATAAATTTAATTGTTATAGTTATTTATATCACTTATCCTGTTTGAATTACAGCTGAATGTGTTAAGTTTGTCTTTCTGCCAAATTCAATTTCAAAATTTGATACAAATTTCTTATTATATAATGTACTTATATCACTAATACGAATACTTTCTGAAGGTGATTCTAGTAAACAATGTTCTCCTGTTTCTAGAAGAATATCGTCTGTATTACCTTCTTGTTGTATTTTTTGCATTATACTGTAATTTTCAGTAAACATCATATCCCTTAAATCACCGATACTAGGACCAACTTGATTTGACTGTTTTTGTCCTATCATCAATGCATCTTCGAGAAGTAGTGGTAAACTATTTGATTCATCAATTAATCTATCACCATCTTCACTTATTATATTAAAAGAACCAATTTGTGTTGATTCTTCACTTACAAAGCGTATTGCCTCAGCATTTACAGTAGCATCTTCAAATTTGACATGACCACCGTCTTCTAAAGCAATAACACCACCTTGTCCGAATTCTTGTTCTCCAATAATACTACCTGTGTCTGATTCAAATATAATAGTATCTCCGTCTTCTAAAAGTATATTTTCTGATAGAAAATTTGTACCTTCAAATAATCTTTGACCAGCTGGTCTATGACCAAAACTAGTTCCTGCTAGAACATCTGTATTAAAAGATGAATCTATTCTAAGAGCTGTACCATTACTATTATTTGCTGTAGTATTAGAACCTTGTGTTCTTGTATTTTGTGTATTTAATGTTCTTAATTGTCTTGGGACAGCTGAGTATGTTCTTCCTCTTTGTGTATTAGCTTGTGTAAATAAAGGAGACGAAACTATATTTACTTTTCTTTGTCTCATTTCTGAGTCGTATGTTTCATTAGGGTCGTCAGCTGAGAGTATTCTACCTCTACCAGCAAAACCACTTATGAAGTTTGAATGGTCATAAGAATCACCACCACCTTCTGATGCTGTCTTTTGTCCTGATGCTAATAATGTTGAATCAGCTGTAATATCACTTGGTTCTTGTTTAGTAACAATATCTTCATGTACATGATGTAGTTCTATTGATGTTGCTGTGAAATAATTTGTAGAAGCTGCTGTGTTTTGAATTATCTCGTCACCTAAGAACTGTGAACCTGGTTGACCAAAATCTGTAACATTTCTATGAACTATAATAAATTTGTTGACGGTATCGTGTTCCATTACAATACCTAGAGCATTAGAAGTAGCACCTCTTACTCTTGTTCCCACAGCTAAAGTATTGTTTAATGTAGAGTATGATATCTTATGTTGATTATAGTGAGGACTGATATCTAATTCTTTTGTAACTCTACTACCAATTGGTGTAGCTTCAGCTGTTAATTGTCTCTTGAAGAAATCTCTATCAGTTTCTTGTATTGTATCTGAACCAATAACATATGGTTGACCTGAACTTTGGTCTTGAACTGTTGAAGCATCTATAGCTAAAAATCTTTCTGTTGTTAATACACCTTCACCTGTTTCTAATTCAACTCTACCTTCATAAGAACTAAATACTTGGTCATTTTCTGAGTATGTACCATCTTCTAATTGAATATCAGCAGTATCTATTTTAGAACCTATAACTAGTCTTGGTATAAAAGACCTTGTGGTATTTGTCCCATCAAAACTTAAATTATAGATTTTACCTCGACCATCTAGAGTTGTTCTGATTGCTACTTCACCAAAGAATATTGTACCACCTGGTGATAATAATGATTTAACTAAACTTCTATAATTGTCAATACCTCGACCAACTTTAATTATATAAGAGTAATCTTGATACTGATAACTATCATGTATTTTTTGTGATGATGCTGATGGGAATCCTTTATCATTTAAATAGTTCCCATCTAATTTTGCTTCTCCTTGTAACTTACCTCTTGCTGTACAAGGATTTATTTTTCCAATATAAAAGTTTTTACTATCACTTGTTGTTACATAGTCACCATCATTAAATATACCTTTTACATCTTTTAAAGTTAGTAAATTTAATTCTGTATCTATACTATGAATTGTAGCTGTGGTCCCTGTTAGTGCAGCTGTTACTGTTGTATTTGGTGTAAGAGCTGATGATATATCTTTAATAATACAATGTTGTCTATAATTACCAATACCACCTTCATCAAAATCATGACCTGGGTCTTGCATTTTTAATTTTTTGATAGAACCTATTTCATCACTAAACGCATACAACTTAGCGCCTGAACCAGCTGTAACATTCGTTTTTGTTAAAGTGAATACTGAACCTGATGTACCACCTGTAATTGTTCCTGTGGGAGCTCCTGCAGGGTCTGTTGGTCTTTTATAAACTAATAATCTTTTCTTTTCGGTATCATGATTGACAACAATCATTGTTTTACTATTACCTGATGTAACTACTTCACCAACAGTAAATGATGTTCCTGTTGTTAGTGTATCATAATAAATATAACCACCAACAAAAACTTTAGGTAATGATTTATATTCTGTACCTTTATTTGTTATTTGAATTTTTTCAATAACACCATCAGTCTCACTTCTAATATTTTGTCTACCTAAAACTATATCACCATCTATTGAACGATTTCTAACTCTTAAATTATTTTCTAGTGATACACCTCTAACATCAAGTAATATATCTATGTCAGCATTATTAGCTGGTGCTGATGCAAATGTTATTTTAGTACCTGCTTGGTCTGTAGTAAATCCTGTTGTTCTTGCTATCTCTGTTCCTGCAACAAGTACTTTTACTTTTCTTGGGTCGAATCCTAATATTCTATTATTATTATCTCGACCAGAAAATACTGTAGTACTTCCGTCTCCGGTAAAGTTGTGAACACTATTTAAATCTGTTGCGTTTTCTAATTGTATTGCTGATGATTGAGCTGAAATTATACCTTCTGCTCCACCACCATCTGTCCCTGTATTAACAAAAACTAAATGGTCGTCAGGACTATAACCTGAACCAGCGTCATCAATAACTATATCTGTTACACCACCTCGACTAACAGACCCAATAACATTTATAGATTGAGTAGCTGTACCTGAAGCAGGTGATTTATAATTAAATGTTTCTGATTCAGAATATAATGAACCAGCTGAAATTAATTCAGAATATATTCCACCTCCCATTGACCTTGTTGCTGGACCTCCACCAACATTATGTGTAGAATAAAGGTCCGTATTTTCGTCTAATATAGCGAAATCGGTAATTAAGTTTCCGTCATCATCATAAACTGATTCTTCTGATAATATTATTCCTGTCCCATCTTCTATTCCTATGGGTCTTGCTTGAAAGTTTTGACTATGTTGACCGAACTCATTAATTAATTCATCGCCATCTTCAAATAATATTTTACTAGTACCATCTTCTTCTAGTACAATGTGAATTGGTGTAGCATTTTCTACTCTTATAATATCTTCGATATCACCAGCATTCCCATCTTCTTGTCCTACATATATACTACCTTCATCTGTAGATATATCAGACATAACACCTCTAACTGTAGCGGTTACATCAACTCTTAAACCATCTCTATCTGAAATGATTACAGAATCACCTGATAAGAAAGTACCAATATGAGGTACTACTAGTTCTAATTCGTAAGCATTTGTTGTATCGTTAGTACCTGATATTCCTGAAGCATCATTTATATAAGCTTGTGCTTCAAGTCTATTTGCAGCATTAAATTTTTGAATCAACCCACCTTTATATAATGTTAAATTAGAAGTACTGAATAATCTCATAACTGTTGGTTCTGAGAATTCAGCTTCTGAAGGTTTGATTACATTGTCACCTGGAAAAGTTACTTCTGCTTCTTCACCATATAATATTCTAAATAAAAATTCGTATGATTCTTTTGTTCCTTTTGATAGATATAAATCTTTTACATGCTTTTGTAATAATCTTTTATTTACTAATACATCTCTATCAATAAATGGCATGAAGTCTCGTCTAAAGAATTCAAGAAAGTCACCTGATGTTTTGTCTACATCAGCGTAAGATAATAAATTGTTAGCTGCTTGTAATGGACTTGCTTTGAATGAATCTACTTTAGCTTGCATGCCAGATGATTTACCAACTATGGTTTCATCTATATCAAATTGTGTCTCTGAAAATTGTTCAATATAAAGGTTTGAACTAGAACCTATAACATCAATTCTACCGACAGCACCTGTAGAAGAACCTACAATATATTCTCCTACTTCGAAAGAAGTTTTCTGAGCTCCTCCCGTGTCGATATCTATTTCATAATTAATTTTTGCTGAAGGTATAGAAGACGGAGCATATGTACCGGGTTCTTGTAATAAATTACCTCTTTCACCTGCAGAGTTGAAAGCTTCTCCAGCTGTAGTCCCGTCTTCTAATCCTATATAATCTATGTCTGCTGCTTCTTTATAAACAAGCTGACCTTTCTCTAAAAATTCAAAATATGATTTTAGAAAAGATACAAGTCGAGGTCCATCTTTCTGATATAACTCAGGAAGAAGTTCCTCAACTTGGTCAGCAATTCTGTCATAAAAAATAGGCATGATTAATTATTAAGCAATTGCGTATGAGTTACCACCTATTACTACCCATTTGGATGAACCACCTGAGTACATAAGAACTACTGAATCACCAATAGCGTTCAATGTAATGGTTGTACCTGTTAACATACCACCTGCTGGTGTAATTCTAGAAGTACCTGAGTTACTTAGAGCTTTCAAGTAGATTATTTTAATCTGACCTGAAACACCAGCTGCTAGTGCTAAATCATCATTAGCTGCTGATACAGTATGAGCTGTAATAGCTGTTGATACTGAAGCTGTAGCTGAGTCACCTGACACAGCATCTTCTGATTCTGCAAAAGCTACAAAATCTGGTAAGTAATTCAAGAAATTAGAAACTGATAGTTTCTTATTTACCGGAGTACCAGAAGGGTCGTCAATCACATGCAACAGGTCTTCACCTGCTACTGCTGTGCTTAAATCCGTAAGCGCGGTTATTTTCTTATCTGCCATTTTAGTTTCCTCTCTAATTAAGCATTATTTCAACCCTCACCATGAGGGAATTCTACTTCATGCATATACATGAATCATATTTTAGGAGTAACTAGATGAGGTCGTATAACCTACTCCAGCACTCGTTTCACCACTTGCTACTGTATCTGATACACCCGTAACAGATATTTCAGAAGCAGTGATATCCAGCAACTGATTCCTGACTGAAATAACATCATTCGAATCAGGAATAATTGTGAAATCTATAGATGAATCAGTATTAGATGTTGAACTATAAGTCAATGAATTAATACTAATTACACCTGTTGAATAGTTTATGGTCCCAGCTGATGAATCAGCGTAGACTCTAGTTGAACCATCAAGTGAATATCTTCTAACATTTCCTTGACCATCGTCATCAAAGAAGTATGTATTGGCATCACCTGAAAGAATAAATCCTGTTGTAGTTAATACACCACCACTTGCACTATTATGTCCTGAATGTGGATTATATAATGCGTTACCAAAATCTAATGATATTGATGATGCTATACCACTTGTAGTTGCAACATGATTTTTTCTTAATTTAATATTTGTTATGTTTGAAAGAATTGATTCTTCTACACCATCTATTGAACCCGTTAATTGTGAATGTCTAAACAATGTATCAAAACCTGATAAGTTACTATTATCGTAAGATATTATTGCTGCTCTTACTAATGTTTCTAAAGCTGTTTTAGTTTTTGATGTTTTTGTTGGGTCAAATTTAAAGTTAGTAGTTATAAGTATTTGTAATATTTCTGAATCTACGACTTCTGGTCTGACTGTTAAAATACTTAAATCACTTAATTTTCTTTTTAAATCTGTTTTTTCAGAACTAGTTAAATTATTTGAATATTGTGAAGGTTTTATTGAAACAAAAACTTTACCATACTGAGCAGGACTAGCATCTTCACCACCCCATACTGATATTGAATCTGCACCAGGATACAGTTCTTGAAGTTTAGATTTATAATCAGCAATTGTTACTAATCTATTTTGTGATGTATAAAATTTTGATGCTGAAAATTTAATTGATTCGTTTGATTCTCTGTCTTTACCACCTGATGCTGATATAGTATTAGTAAATGTAACATCTGAATTACCATTGATAGCTGTTGACATACCAAAAGTAGAAGCACCATTAGCATGAACAGTATCAGTAACAAGATATGAAATAGAAATTAAATCACCATCTTTAGGTTCAGCACCAATAATACCATCACCAAAATATAATTCAAATAAACCATCTTCATTTTCTTGAAGATAATATACATTTGATGAACTTGTCACACCTGTTAAGTCACCTGCTTGAGTCCAAGCTGTAACAATATTATTTGAAGTAATATTAACACTAATTGTACTAGTGTCAGCATTTAAATTTAATAATGGAAATCTTTGATTTTCTTTTTGACTGTTATAACGATATAAATCAGTAGTCAATGTACCTTGTACTACTTCTAAATTTTCAAATTTAAATTGATTACCAACAGGTGTTATTGTTTTATTATCTAAAGAAATAAATGTATATGAAGTACCATCATAAGTTGTACTAAATTCATGTCCTCTATTAATAGTTAAACTTGAAGGTGTAACACCACTTACTTTAGGATTCGTAACTGTTAAATCAAAAGAAGCTCTTGCTGCTGTTCTAGATGCAGGTGTATATCCTAATTCTTTTGCTCTTGATACTATATTTTTTCTAATCTGAGCAGTATCTAAAAACATTTCAGATGCTACCATGTTAGCGTTGAATGCTGATGTATGAGCTGAGTATGCAAGTAAATCTAATATGATAGATAAATTTGAACCTTCGAAATCATAATCTTTAAGTGTTGATTGACCTTTCAGATATTCTTTTAAACTTTTTGAAACATCATCAAAATCTAAATCTGTTATATTAATGTTTGAACTTTTTATTGCCATGTTACCTTACTCTCTCTAATACTAAATCTAATTGATATGGTCTGTTAGTATTAATAATACTAAAATACAATGATATATTTAATTGTGTTCTTTGCATTGATAATTCTATACTACTCACATTAACTCTAGGTTCAAATTGTTCAATAACTTCTTTGATATCCATTCTCAACGCTCTACTATCCATAGTACTCAATTCAAATAATTTAGTTCTTAAATCAGCACCGATATTAGCTTTGAACGGTCTTTCATATTTATTTGTTAACAATAAATTTTTTAAACTTCTTTTAATAGCATTGATATCATATTTTAAAACTATATCTTTACTCTCAGGATGTAAAGTCATATTTACATCTATATCTGAAAACCATCTTCGTGCTACTCTTGAACCTTGACTTTTAGTATTATATTGTGCCATATAGTTATTTATGTCTGTTATATTATTTGTTTAACTACTAACCTACACCAATTAATGTTGAACCAGCTGATGAACCTGTAGGAATTGGGTGAGTATGAGATGCTAAGAAAGCTGCACCACTTTGAATTACAGGTGCTGTTATAGCTGTACCTGTCATCAAACCTGTAAAGTTACTTACACCTTGTTGTGTAAGTATACCGGTTATATTCATTGCTCCGATATGATTTAAAACACCTGTTGTATTGATTATAGGAGATGTAATAGTTATTGGTCCGGTTGGTGCTGTAAGAGCTAAAGCACCTGCTAATGTAGTAACTGTTGTTGCACCTGCTAGTGTTGTAATATTTGTACCGGTAGTTGCTGTAGCATTTATAGAACCTAAAGAAATTAAATTAGCACTACCAAGTGTTTTTATTTTAGCACCACCAGCTACACTTATGTTAACTAAAGCACTACCTAGAGCTCCTGCAACAGCTCCAAGAGCTGCTCCCGATATAGCATTTGACATTTGTTCACTAACTACTTCACCAGCTCTTTCACCAAATACACTTGTAACAGCTGATGATACTTTTTCAGTTACTACAGAAGTCATACTTTCTATACCAGCTGATGCACTACCTAAAATATTATTTAATGATTCACTAACTTTAGTTAATTGTTCACCTGAAACTCCAGGTATATTTGACAAAAGACTTTTAGCTGAATCGATACCTGCTGTTACTGAATTTGAAAGAGCATCAATACCATCTGAGGTTAATAAAGAAGTTGGGTTATCAACTATATTAGAAAGAGTATTAAATTCATTAGTCAATGATGTTAAAGCTTCTGTAGGTAAACCTGGGACTGCTTCTGATACTTGAGCAATAATACTTTCAACACCTGGGTTACCTTCACTAACACCTTCAACTAAACTTATGATAGCACTGATTGGTGCGTTGTTCATAATTCTATTTTCAATATCTGTTATCTCACCTTCGACATCTTCAAATATTGATAAAGCTGAATCTATAGCTGAACCTAGTTTTGAAACAATAGGTTCTTTTTTTAATTCTTCAATTTGTTCTTTTGAAATACCTGCTGATTCAAGTTCAGCTTCTAACTCAGCTGTAACTTCACCAGCTTCTTGTACTTTTTCTACAGCAGCAATCTGTTCATCAGTAATACCAATATCTTTCAGTTTTGTTTTTGTTACATCTGAAAATTTACCAGCAGCATCTATTACTTCTGCAACTGAATCTGAACTAAGTTTTGATACACCACCACCAGCAGCAATTGCATTACCTGCTATACTTTGTCCTACTTCTATATCGACAGCACCTTGAATTTTAACTTTATTTTCACCTAGAATAAGTGTATACTTATTTCTAACTATTTTTTCTATAGTTGTACCATCTTTATCTACTTCGACTCTAGTACCTGTTCTATGAAATAAATGTAATCTTTCATAGTCAGGTGTGTCATCAATTTCAATTACATGACCTGACTCTGATTCATATACATTATTAAAAGGATAAACAGGTTGTACATAAGTATCTCTATCAGGTTCACCTTTTGCTAAGTTAATTATAGGATATTTTTTATGGTCACCTTGAGCTAGAAAATTGACATCAGAAAATTGAAGATATTCTTCTTTAGGATAACTAACACCTGAACCTTGACCTGATTTTCTTGGTGACTTATCAAGTGCTAGTGTTAGACCTGTATTTCTATTAATGTGTTGAGGGTTTGGTCCATCGGGTGTTCCTTCATAAGATGATTCTGTATCTAATCTAGGGTCATTGAAACCTTCTGAAGGTTTTCTTGTTACTTGTGTAAAACTACGATTACCTTTATCATCAATAGTTTCATCCACTCTACTAAAAGACTGAGGTATACCAACAAAAGAACCGATAACAACAGGGTCTTGTTGGTCTTTACCATCTCGATAAAAACCCATTACAGTAGAACCTTCAACTAAACCATGTTTCGAAGTACCCATACCTGACAACGAAGGACTAGTTGTAGGCATCATTACATCTGACCAAGGTAAGTCAGGTGTAGCTATTTTTTGTTTGTCGTGGTCGTGAGCTCCAAATATTCTAACTCGAACTCTATTTAAATATAATGGGTCGTTTCTATCTTCAACGATACCATAAAACCAAATGAATCCATCTTTACCCTGATACATATTTTATACTTCCATCATAATCTACTTTTGCTGTTTCAAATCTATTAGGTACAGAATCTTTCATCGCTGTAATATTAGTATTACATTCACTTCTAGTTAAAGACCATTGTACACTTGTTATTAAATAATCACCTGAATGAAATCTAACTTCTTCATCTTCATTATACACACCTGCAGGTAATATATCTAAGTTAATTATTTGACCACAAGATATATCTGTTCTTGCAGGTAGTAAACATTGTATTGTACTATAACCTAATAGTAATTTAGCTGCTTGTCTAAATTGACCACCACCTAAGTGAGCTCCAAAATTTGATTGTACTATATTATTATTTATATCATGTACATAAGATGAGTCACTAGTCAAAAATCTACAAGCATCTTTATATGAGTTTATAGGTTTGAAAGTCATATAAGGTGATGTGACAGGAACCTTTGAATTATCAGATGCTTCATCAGCAACATAAAGTGTGATATCACCTTGTCGTACTAATGGAAATTCATTTATAGATTCTCCACTACCGTAAAATCTTTCAAGATAATCATAAGATTTAGTAACATGATATTTAAATGTATTATTAATAGTTGTTTGATTTGAACTGAATAAACCACTTATAGTACCACCAAGAGTATCAGATACATTACCTTGTATATAATCTATAATTCTTCGACCCATACCTGTTTTACCTTCATCCCAAGGATTTGTTTTTGGGTCATTAACATGAGCTCTACTATAAATAAAAGAATCACCATTTAAGTATTTTAGTTTATACATATCACTTAATGATTGAACTCTGTACCCACCATTAGCTGTTTGAAAAAAGAAAAAACTTTCTTCAATACCTTTTTGACTATCAGTTGCTTGAGCATTTTCACATAACCATTCTATTGTATAATCTATAGTCCAATTAGGTATGACTACATGAAAATTATCACCTTCAGATTTTTTTCTCAATTCAAAATGTGGTACTAATTTTTTTTCTGTTGGTTGATTTTGAATGCCTAAATATTCTTCACTTACTTTAGCTATTAAATCAGATAAGTTACCTCTAAATGCTGTACTTATTCTTGTACGCATTGCTTCGAAACCTTCGGGTGAAATAAATGATAATTTATGAACAGAAGCTGAATGGTCAACTCTGTCTGAATGTGTTATAGAATATATTCTAAATATTTGGTCGATAGTATCAACTTCATCAGCTGTTGCACCAATACCTGCTGGTTGTCTATATCTTATTCTAAGTGATTCTTGACCTGTTAATTTAGCTCTTTCTAAAAATCCATACAAGTCAGCTATGAATATTTCTCCTGATAACCAATGAACAGAAATACTTTCTGTGATTACACATTCTATAAAATTTCCTTTTATATCAAAAGCTTCACCTTCATTATTTACTAGAGATAAGACTTCTAATTCATAACTATTAAAACTTACATTATTAATTGCGGTCGACACTATTTACTCTCTCACTAATTTTTTAAACTCTCTTACTACCCTTCCTGCGTACTGTGGTTCTATATATCTTATAAGATGTTTATCTTCATTGATATTTCTTTCGTGTTCTTCATTAGATACCGGTGTAGTATCTGTTGATGATGTAGTTTTTAAATTATTACTATCTAAATAATGATTAACAACATCTTGTTCTCTTACTACAGAAGATACTGTAAAACTTTTATTTGAATCGACACCTGTAACTGTACTACCATTTGTAAAAGTACCTTGTACACTATTCAAAGTTATTCTATTGAATGTAGGATTTACATCAGTTACAAAACCAAATATATCACTTGATTGACTAACTTTTTCACCTAATAAAAATTTACTTGAAACTTCTGTATCATGATTAAAAGAAACAATATCTGTAGTACTAGATGCTAGTAAACAAGTACCTGAATATTTTCTACTAATAAATTTATTAAATGTTATTTGTGATTTTGGCCAATCGTTAAAGTCTTGTAAATTTTCATTTACTAAAAAGAATAACCAATACATTGTACTGTCACCATAAATTCTATTTGCAACAACATCAGGTCTTTCACCTTCTATTACTCTATAATAATTATATCCGGTTACACCTTCTTGAAGATAACTCCAAGTAGATACTTTACGAAACATATCTTTAGCACGATAATATTTACCATCAGATTTAAAATCGTAAACTATATTAGGTATATGTTTAAAAAAATTAGCTGCCATAATTAACCACTCTCTATACCATCAGCAGCTTCGGCAGATGCACCTGGGTCGGGTTCACTATTTGGATTACTACTATCAGCACCAGCGTTTATGTTATC
>CERT01069503.1_pt1 | contig 25058 bp, 30 predicted proteins | sample 530691 | NCBI WGS metagenome assembly CERT01 (sample SAMEA2620861, study PRJEB7988) | marine metagenome | biome: marine biome (ENVO:00000447); feature: surface water layer (ENVO:00002042); material: "saline water (ENVO:00002010), including plankton (ENVO:xxxxxxxx)" | depth 5 m
AGGACCTTGGCGCGTGATTCGTGCGCCCAGACTTTGATCTTCGTAGGGTTTTCGGAACTCTTCAGCTGCATCTCTAAGGCGTGCTTCAGTTGGTTCATGCCTAAAACCGTATGAAGCTAATCTCAAATAATGCTCTGGGTTAAACAAAGGTGCAGATTTTTGAAATTTCCTGAGAGGACCAGCAGGTGCTTCAAAACCCATGGCAGTGGCGAACTCAGCCAAGTCAGGGATGAAGTCGAGACCACCGGTTGCCACCGAAGCGCCTAATTCTCCGGTAGTAACGAGACCAGCGTTTTTAATACGTTGACCGAGATTCGGTTCGTTAGGGTCTGTAAGTTCCATTGCAGCACCATAAATATCTCCTGCAAAGGGCAGAAAGTTAAGAAATTTTCCTGCCAGACGTCTCGGTTCCATTTATTTAGCTGATCTTCAACTATTTTAATCCTTTCTGGTATAAGCTACTGCTCGTATAGTGATTGTTATGACCAGCAAAATCTACACACCCAGTGGTATTAAAATCACAGTCCTGTCAATTCATGACGACGGTGAGTACTACATGGTTCGCTCTGACACATCAGGGAAAGTGTTTTTTGCACATAAAGATCAAGTCAACGACCCTCCCGAAGAAGATAAAGGTTCTGACGAGGGCGTCAATCAAGGGCTTTCACGCCGTGGACGTAGAAAAGTTTCTCAACCGAAGTCTGAGAAGAAGGTCGTTGTCAAACCCCAGGTCCCTACTGACAACCGAATCAACCTCAACACCTTGACTGCTGAGGGGTTAACTCAGGTGCTTCCAGGCGTTGGTATTAAAACTGCAAAAGAAATTATTGACCTTAAACAAGGTCTTCCAGGTGAAAAATTCACCAAACTGGATCAACTTAAAGCCGTAAAGCGGATTGATTGGGATGAAGTTTTTGCTACTGGAGATGTGTTTGTAGAATAAAAACATATATGTTTTATAAACCGTGGCGCAGTTAACCCAAAACGAACTAGAGCAGATCCAGAGTTATCTGGCTCAGCAGGGTGTAACTTTCAACGCCACGACGACCGACGCTTCAAAGCGTGAGGTTATTTACGCTGCGATCAACCAGATCACACGTAACCCAGCTCAAGTATTTGGTTACAAACTAGATGACTACAATTTCAGTCGTGTTGCTTATCATCTTGCTTATAACATCGCTACTGTACCTGCGGGAGATTACGCGAGACTTGTAGAAGCGTGTAACAGCATTCCAAGTGAATACTACAACGACAAGATCGTACAACAAATAGAACGTTGTGAAGAGGCTGAGCGTCTTACCGAGTTAGCAACAGGTAAAGCCACAAGCCGTCAGGAAACGATCCTTGGTGACGTTTCGCGTTCGATCAACATTCAGGACAAACGTGAAACCGCTCGCGTATGGCGCGAGAACTACTTATATGAATGCGATCGTTTAGCACATATGCTTTACGTTCCAAACTATCGAGACCCTGTGGCCTCTCGTTATCGTTTCGAGCGTTCAGGCGGTGAGTTTATCCAGGCTATCCCTGGTCCTCCTGATGTATCACGCTCTGACAGAATTTATTTTAGAGACAATTGGCGCTAAACTTATTCTAGAAAAGCGCTTACTTAACTGTGTCTAGAGCTGAACGTAGTGCAGATATGGTTCGCCAAGCAAGCATCATGCTTGGGAGAATGCTTGGAGGAGAAGAAACTGAGATTGGTCGAAGACTGCTACAAGGAGGTGGACTTTCTCCTGATGAAGCTAGGTTTATTCGACAACGTGTTGAGTCAACCCAGCGTGCTACTTCTCCTACTGAGATTGGTAGAAAAGTTAAGGAATCAGGTGGCCTCACCATGGGCCAGCGCTCAGTTCCAACTCGTGCAGATCTAGGCGCTGCACCCGAGCCCGAGTTCCCTGTGCCTGCGGGTTCCCCTGCAATTCGTCGACTTCAGCAACTCCGCCGTGAGATTGGTCCGATGCAAGGACCGCGTGAGTCAACTTCTGCTGATTACATCTTCCAACCAGCAATCCGTGGCATGCGGAACCCACAGGGTTCAGTAGCTCCCGGCACGATGTTTTCTCGAACCGGAAAAGTCACCGAACCCGGTACAAAAATCGGTGGCCGGATGATGGAAGGTTCTTATCCGAGTACTCCTCGTCGGGCAGTTGTTCGTGAAACCGAAGTTGAAGTTTCTCCTGGTCAAGGAGAACTCCCTCTCGATTTCCGGTCAAATCGTGAAGTTATGAGCGAGTTTGACCCTATGACCGCTCCTGGTATGGGTGGTCGAAGACCTGCAGAAGGCATAGTTACAGAGTTTGACCCCAGTGCATTAGTAAGATCACCCGGCGGAGGGTTGACTTCTAATGACATCGCCCGCATGCGAGCACAACAGGACCCCTTCCGTCCTCAAGGTGTGCAGATGGTGGATCTGAATGATATTGAATTCACCATGGATCCTCGTCAAGCACGAAACGTAGGGCTTGTAGGAGCCGGTGGATTAGCCGTGGGCATCGGAGAAATTCTTCGTAATCGTATTAATAATGCTGCTGCTCCTGAAGGTGGAATGCCTCCGACGGGAGAAATGTACGGACCACCCAATCAGGCTCCTGACGCAGGTGATTACATGGGAGGCGGTGGAGCACTTCCCCCAGGTGATGGTCTTGTCGAACCTACAACACTGACACCTGAAGAGTCAGGTGCCCTCGCCACTGACATCGAGAATAAGATCACGGCCATTCAACAATCAGATCCTGTTTCTGCTCAGGTTGTGCGTGCTATGGCTCCTAAATCACCTGAACAATATTCAAACATCGGTGATTACTACGCTGATCGAGCTGCTTTTGTTCGGTCCCTGCAACAAGGTGGTAGTTTCAGTGACGTCGTTGACGCGATTAAGTCAACAGCGGCAAATGAAGAGATGGCTGGAAACTTAGAAGCATTTGCTAGAGCCAATCCTCAAATGGCTTACGAAAATATGCTTCGTCAGGGTCTAATTAACCGTGAAGGTCAGTTGGTTTCACCTGAAATGAATCAGCAGAGCCAGTCAGTCACAAGCCAGACTTACGGATCCTCTCTGGGTACAAACAACGAAGCAAATGCATTAGGTCAAGCCAATGCAGCTGCGTCTCAGATGTACACGGGGGATTTCAATAATGATCTGGAAGCAGCCGCTGCGATTCAGAAAAACAACGAACTGATTGCAGCAGCAGCTCCGATTGAGTACGGCAACCTTCAGCGTCCTGACCAGTTCCTCGGTCAACAGATGGCGATGCGTATGGCCGGACGTATGGGAGGTATGAACTGATGGGTATCGAAGAAATCACCAAGTACATAAGCTTGGCGTCGAATGTAATTTCAGGTGTGGACGACGTAGTCCGAGCTTTCCAGGACAAACCACGCAGACGTTCTTTCCAAAATCAGCTTACAGGTCCAACACGTTACGAGGATCCAAACTCTCTCGAAAACCTTCTCAGACAAGCTGGATACACTCTAGATCCAGCAGAGGAGCAGGATGCTGATGGCAAAACTCCTCAAGAAAAATTAGAGGAAAAAATGATCGGAAAGGCTGTTCAAGATGACCCAGAACTGAACCTTGACGCTATTGCTTCGTACATGGATGCAGTTCGACCGATTCGAAGGGAAGATTTTTATCGCCAGTAAGTTAAAGAATAAACTCGATAAAGATTGACTGCTAAGATTAACTCAGTGATCGTGAGCTAAGGGCTTTGGCTAGTACATCCACCAATAAACAGCCCATGATGGTTGATCGCCCCTTTTTTCGGGGTGCTCGACTTAACAGCACGACACCTGTTGTCGACGTAGTTAATCCTAATTTTTCCAACCTTGTACAACTCGTCCGTGTGGGCGACCTCCCGTCTGAAGACGGAGCGGTAATTGAAGATCTTTTTGTTACTTCTAAAGAGGCTTATCCTGACGACAGCGGCACTCGTGCTGCCTCTTTTGGTGTTTATGTCTATGCACCTAACCAGTCAGCTCCCTCAACGGCAGTTCCTCTTCAGATCGCTGCATTCACTGTCGGTCTCTCTGGAAGCACATTTGGTTTAATTCAACGAGTCGAACTTCCTAAGGTTATTGCGCCGACTCCTGGTGTTGGTTTTACGAACCAGACACGTCCTATTGAACTTGGTGCTTCGGAAGCACTTTACCTTGAGAAAGGTTATATCCTCTGCGTCGGTCAGATCCCTGCACCAGGCATCGCTGTTTCTGGCGGAATGAGTGCATCAGGTATTGATATTTTCGCACAAGGCGGCTTCTATTGATTCGTGTCTAAAAGGAAAAAGGGTTCTGATTACTTCGGGTGGGACAACCACTCGCCAAAAAAATCTAGTTTTTCCTTCAATAAAGTTCCTGGAGCTACTTCGGCCTCAGCTCTTAACAGGTCGATGCCTTGGCATCAAAAATTTAGACCTGACCAACAGCTAAAAGATTTTAGTCTCCTCTTCGATTACAGCTACTCGTCGATGTGGTCGAGATGGCGAAGAGGGTATGAACTTTATATGTACACGAACCAAGCCCTTGTGGGTCTGAACTACACGTTCAGATACGCAATGAACGGGCAAGCAGGTTCTGGCGGCACAGAGATCCCAGGTCTGATGTACATGTATCCATCGTCCGAACAGGACATGGGTATGCGTATGACAGTTATTAAACCTCGTGACAGCCTGAACCTTCTTGACTTAGGTTTAGCTGTCAAAAGTGTTTTTGATTATGACGTTGCTAACAAAATTATCGGTGTAGAACTCACAAGTAATTTTGGAGCACCCGTTTCTTTGATGACGGGAGAAGTAGTTTCTGACCGTTTTCAGGCAGACGGCACACCTAAAACTACATACAGCAACTATACAGTCGTAGCAGTCGGAACTAAGGCCGGAGGACCCGCTGTACCTCAAGAAGCTGCAACTCAGGACACACTGTTTCTGTCTATGACTGCGGATACCAGTTGGACGACGGTTGAAGACGAGAGTTTTGTTGTTCCTGCTAACTCAGTACCGGTAGTCGGAGAATTTCTTTCTTCCGCTATGAGGTTTGGATGCAACTGCCCAGACTACCTAGGGAGAGAAGATTTTAACTTATACAAATACGCTCAGAAAAGAAACTATCCCTTTACGCCCACGCAAGATTTAAAACCTGGTATCTATGACCCAGGTAACGAGACTTACGGGGGAGAACGACCAGTAAACACGAGAGACTTTCCAGGTTTTGCGAGAGATTTTGGTTTCATATATACAAAGCAACTTTTAGACATAACTAATTACAAAGACAACGCTGGTTCTTCTTACTCAGATCCAAATGTTTTGTTTTTCCAGCCACGGTTTTGTAAACACATTTACGCATCGTGGTGGGATATGCAGAACAGATTCCCCAACTACAAATACCTTGCACCGTTCCTAGCACAACCGTCAGACGAACCCTTAGATGATCGATACAGAGAATATTTTGATCGCCAGCTTGCAAAACAGACTGCGTTCCTCCAGTCGACAGAAGCACTGCAGTGGTGGGAAACTTATTCACCTGCCAAGAGTACCGTTCCTAATCACGTCCTCTATTCGGACATGAACCCGACAATGGTCAAGGTCATGAACTTTGACACGTTGGCCTCAGGTGTAACTACTCGGTTAGTTCCGAGTGGTTTCATCATGTTTGATATCGACGAGTTTAACCCTCTGCAGCCAGTACCTCCTGACGAGAGACCAGTCATTGACGGGGGGATATACATCGATGGAATTACAAGTGGTACTGCACCATCAATTATTTATGATGGTGGCGAGTATCTGAGCGGATCAGGATTACCTCCTTTGTTCAGACCAGCCATTAATGGAGGAACTTACTAATGACAACCACTCCGGTTACTCTTCTTTCCAAAAGGTCCGGTAACGCATCAGACCGACCTTTAGATACAACAGTTCAGGCTGGTGAACTTGCAATCAATTTTGGTGCAGCTGATAACGGACTCTATTTCAAAGATTCAGCAGGCGACATCAGGAAAGTAACTGGAACACATTACGGAACTAATGCTCCTAATTCCTCGCCAGCTGGTGAAACAGGTAATTCCACAGGTGAGACGTGGGTAGACTCATCCTCATCCGCTTATTACTTATCAGTTTGGAATGGTAGCTCTTGGCAGAAAGTGGGTGCCGCTTTTGCAGACGTCGCTGCTTCTGCAACTGTCACTATTGCATCCGGCGCTCTCGTCGCCAACAGCGCTGTGGTCGCTTCCGGTGCTTTTGGAGCAGTCACCGCTTCTGGAGCTTTAGGAGCAGTTACCGCTTCTGGAGCTTTAGGAGCTTTGGTGGCCTCAGGTTTAGATATCGCTGTAATTAGCGGAGCATTTCCTGCAGTACCAGCTTCAGGAGTCTTTGGTTATCGAGTAGATCCGCCTAGCGGACTTTACGTATCATTTGGAGGCGGTTGGGTTCCCGCCGCGTAAGGTGCTTTTAAGCATCCACGCTCCCTTAAACAAGTTGCCAACGATGTCAGCTAAATGATTTTCGACGTCAGGTGCGCCAACTTTTTGAGCAGCTTCATAAACATCTTTAGCCATAAAGCCACCTCTTTCTAAATTCTTGACGTATAGAACTAAACTTTCGTCAGCGTCGTAAGTCTTAGTCATCTTGAAGTTTTTACACTGTCCAAGCAGTCCTTTTTGACACATAGGCATGAGATAATCCATGCTGCGGACTAACTCTGCAAGTGTGTCAAAATCGTCAGTGTGTTGTTGGTATTGTTTTTTTAAAAATTTATGAACAGCCAAGAAGTAAGGCGCTTCTAGGTTGAGGTGAATTAAATGTGCCTGAAGGTTTAGATGATATAAATAAGAGGCCAATTCGACCATCTGAAAAATCAGATTATCGGTGTTGGCCTCTTTGATTACGACAACTTCTTCTTTAACAATTTCCTCCGTAGGAGCCGTGGGCTGCTGTTGGAGTATTTCATTCATAAAAGAAGGAGCCATCTACCTAATCATTTCATCGGACACACTACTGTAGCTTGCTCTTCCTGCCCTTTCAGATACTCTTCAAGAGCATCTTTGTTGATGCGGAACAGAGATTTTGCACCTTTGGGTTGCAGGTTTACGTAAGTGCTTTTAGGCCAACCACCATCCTGGTGTGACTCAGTGAGCGCAATACGTTTACGAACAAAACCAGTAGAGCAGTTTAACAGCTCTGCTGTTTGAGCGATTGTGAGCAGCTTCTTGGATTCCATGCTGACGAGACTGTTGAATGATCGCAACGCAAGAAGATTAGCAGTGGATTCGTGAAAGTCACCCAGCAAAAATCATTAATAATTTTTTTATGGGTTTGACTTAGAATTGTTGCAGAGCGGCTGAAAGCATGGCAGGCATACGGATCGCTGGTGAGCGCTTCAGCGGGTACAACAAACCCAAACGGGACAAGCAAGGAGGTAAGAAGTTCGCTGTGGCGGCCAAGGAGGGCGACACGGTGCGTCTGGTCCGCTTCGGAGACGCGAATATGACCATTAAGAAAGATGACCCTGAGAGACGTAAGAGCTTTAGGGCGAGACACAAATGCGACGAGAAGAAGTCAAAACTGACCGCTGGTTACTGGTCATGCAAAGCATGGTGAGTTCATACTGACATTATTTGTGTTTAAAAGCTGACCTAGACTTATAGATATCGGTATCTGAATATGGACGACACCGGTCATGTCAGCGTAAGTCTTACGCTTGAAGACGAATTCACACTCACTCGCATCAAGAACGGCGCGAAAGAACTCAGGGGTAAAGAAAGGGATCAGTATTTCTGGGATCGTATTGTGCGTTTTGTTTGTCGCGAACGCGCTTACAAGTTCGTCGCTGACGAGCTTGGAGTCGTGGTCGATCCTAATATTGGAGTATTCGACGATCTCGAAGAGGATGGAGATCTCTCCTAACGCTCAACGCTGGTTAAATTCAATTAGTGCTGCAGAAGGCACGATGCGTGACGGCAGACGCGGTTATAACATCATGTTTGGGGGAGGCACGTTTCCCAGTTACGACCAACACCCTGATACTGTCATTGACGGCGGGCGGCTCAAAAGCGCTGCGGCTGGGGCGTACCAGTTCATGCCAGGTACTTATAGCGGAGTAAAAAGGGACCTCAATCTTCCCGACTTTTCTCCGTCTTCCCAGGACCAAGCTGCTCTTGAGTTAATAAGAAGGCGAGGCGTGGACCCTGATCGTGACCCGCTCACTCCAGAGAACGTTGCTAAGTTGTCACCCGAGTGGGCCGCTTTCCCCACGCTTGAAGGAGGCAGTTACTACCCAAATCAAAAAGCTAGAAATTTTCAGTTCGTAAAAGACGCGTTCAACGCACCGATTCAAGGGCAAGGACCCCGAGCACAACTACCTGCTCCCGAGAAACCTCCTGAAGTTGTTCAGAACCAGGTAGTGCCAGAACAACCTGAAACTTCCCAAGAAAACACTGGTATCGGTAGTGAGGAAGCAGCAGCTTTGATATTAATTGGTGAGCTTAGACAAAAATTAAATCAGCAGACTGCAGACTTCGAACGAGCAGAAAAAACAAGAGCAGAAAGTGATGAGAAATTTAAAAATGAAGTGCTTACCAAGATGAAGGAAGGTTATGCAAAGTCTCAAGAAGCAGGGAAGATCGATGCTCTTACACAGATGTTCATGGAATCTGAACAAGCAAGAGCAAACGAAAAAGCAGCAGAAGCCAAAGCCCGCAGAAGAGAACAGATGGGCAAACAACTAGATCCTTTAGCTAACTTGGCTTATTTGAATGCTGCTGCGCAAGCCCAACGTGACAAGTTCAGACCAGGAGAATCAGTTATCTGATTGTATAATTTAAGAAAGAAGCCGTAGTAAAGTGTCGTCCTCTTATTCTCTTCCTGCAGGAAGTTTTCCCTCCTTTCAGATGCCTGAGGGTGGTTTTAGTTACTCGATTCCTGGAGCCGTCGATTATCAAATCCCCGGAGGCGCTGTACCCCAAACTTTGGGAACAAGTTTCTTCGGAGGGGGAGGAGGTCTCGGGAATCTTGGGAGTTCCATCAGCACACTAGGTGGTTCACTCGGTGATATTGTTCGAACTTTCCGTGGTGGAGACGACGACGAGGAAGGCGGTGGTTATATGGGTTTGGGCAATCCATTTGACCCTAAATATGCTGACGAAGCTCGTGCGAAGGTAGATACAGAGTATGGAAAATTACTTGAACAACTCGGTGGTATTGCTAACGACATCGCATATTTAACAGGTAATACTGTTCCTGACGCAGTTCAAGAATTCAGGAATCGTTATAAGGATTACATTGAACCCGCAGCTCAAAGAGGATACAACCAGCTTTTCGGTTTTGATCCAAATGCGATCGGCCCCACTTCTTTAGAAGACTACGGGGATAAAGCGACTAATAAAATATTTGACACTATGGGTAAGTACAGTGCCCTTAATCGTCAAAATTACATGGATATCGCTACTGCTCCTCCTGTTGTAGAGGCAGATACAAGTAAATTACAGCCAGACTTTAATCGATTTTTTGATGAAGCAAATAAGAGACTCAGGGATTATTCGGACGGGCAGTCTCAAGAATTTATCTACGGTGCTGGTAGCCCTGGTTCTCGCTACGGCAGGCAGCGTATGGCTGGATTTTTTGCTGACTCTCCTGAAATAGATCGATTAATGGACTTTGGTGCCTGATAATGCTGTCTCGAAGTGCTGTAGAAAAAAGATTAGAGCGTAATATATTCAGACGCTCTGAGCATGTAGGAAGAAACCCTGCTTTCAGATTGGCAGGAAAATTGTTCTCTGAAGCAGCAGATCGAGCAGCTTTTAGAAATGAAAAGCGTCAATCGATGCAAAAGTCACGCCCCGTGGGGATTGGTTTCGGAACCTACGACACTTATGGACCGGATGAGTCTTGGGGTTCGCAAGAAAGTCTTATAGGTATACACGACCGAGGTCACTATATTGTTGGTGAAAATCATGGATTCTCTTCTGATAGTCCTTATTAGAAGGCATATAAAAAACAAAACCAAACACTTTTGAGTTTTTTAAAGGCTCAAGTTTATCGCTGTCGTGAAGCAGCCTCGGATGTTCTTTAAGAACACACATTGGTAAGTCGATACCAGTTTTCTGCGTGGATATAAGAGCTACTTCAGATGAAGTTATAAAAACTATAGCCTCGTCAAACTCTTGTTTGAGCCATTTTTTATATGCAACTTCGAGCCAAACTCTCTGATTTGATTTCTTAAAGTAAGAGGTTTTTGTAAATAACCTGTCTGATTTAGGTTGCTCAGCTTTGAGTGATATATCTCTTGGAGGGTAAAGATATACGTTTTTACTTTTCCAGTCTTGTTTTAAACCGTTGTCTTTCCAGTTGAAATATCTTTGCGCTTGTACAACTTCGTTAGCGTGTTTGCTGCTAGCCGGGTCAAGACTTATCTCTCCACCGAACAAAGAAGCTGCAGCAGCAACAAGTTCTGGAGGAGAGACAAAATCTTTTGACGCCAGCATTAATCTTCAACAGCTTCAAGTCTCATCTGACTGTGAGTACTGACGTGATTCGAATTAAGCCAAGCAACTTTTACATAAAAGTACTGGGCACCTCCCTTCGTAGGTTTTGTAAAGACCTCTTGAACAATGCCAACAGTTCTGTCTTTAAACCACTTTGATTTACAAGCAGCGTTGGCGGTTACCCAAACGTTGTTGATTCGACTTTTTTCCTTGACCTTATCGCCCACTTTGAACTTGGGCTTTGCTCTACCTTGGGAAACGTGTGGCATGGTTCAGAGAATAAGACCGTTGGATGCTTCGTCGATTCTTTTGTTTGCTTCAATAGCATCCAAAAGATGGATGTGCATACCGTCGTCATGAATCATGGCGACAATAGCTACATCCTCGTTATCTTCTTTCTCGATTACTTTGATGACCTGCTCAAACATTCCACTAAAGTTTTCGTCCATAGCTTCTTGAGCGATTGCTAAATCTTGCTCAAGGTCGTATGTAGTGACGTATTTACTCGATGTGGGATCCTCTGGATTAAAAACAAGACATCCAGGACCTCTAGCGCTTCTGTTTCGAAAGTAAATATCGATCATATCTGACAAAATAGTGCGGATAATGCCCGCAGAAAGCATCCTCTCAGTCTCTGTGCCTTTAAAGAGAGCTTGGATCTTTTGGGCGTTTTTACTAAATTCAGTCATATTTAAAGTTGCTCCAAGCTGCTTGAAGAATTTCATGAACATCATACAGAAACTTCGCAGGGTTGTTCTCAGCTGGATCCAGTTTTGTGTAGTGCTTACCCTCCACGAGTCCTGAGTTACCTCCGGAGGATAAGCCTTGATAAATTAATTTGTCGACTGTGACTGAAGGCACTCCAAGTCTTTGAGCGACTGCTTTTTTGTTTACAAAAGCTGTAGTACGCCGTTGTTTGTCTGCGCTGAGAAGTTGAAGAGAGATGTCAATGTTTGTTAAGGCAATTGAAATTTCTTTGAAAGCTTTTGTGAGCTGAGGGTTTTCCATGTGATTTGTCACGCACCAGCACGGTAGCAGAGTTTTTTAAACGTGCAAGTGCGTGAGGGCTCCTCTTGATCACCCGATACCAGGCAACCAGAGCGACTTGCGTGGGGGCAGAAACCGGAAAAATGCTACCCCAACCCTCTTTGACCGTTAAGCCGGTTCTTACAAAACGATCGCAATCAGTCTAATAATTGTTCAGCTAACTGAACAAAGTCTTTAGGGTCTTCAACTAGGAGTTTAATTAACTTATTCAATTTGCTGTCTTCTTCCTCGTACTTATTGTCATTCAATACTTGCCAGTAACGGTAAGCATTGAGTAGATAGTACTGACTCTGTTTTGCTTTAAGCGCACCTAGTCTCCATTTTTCAAAATCGTACGTGTTGTCGTACCGACTTTTACCAATCGACATCTCAGACTGACGGATCTCCATTTGGATGTCTATATCTGCGATGGTGTACTCGATTGAAGAAATCTTCGCGGCACACTCGGCTTTACTTTGAGGAGGGTTGTTGTCGGAATAAATCCAAGGGGGAAGGTTTTCAATAATGTATTTTTGGGGCCAGAGGGACTCGCGTCGAGGCTTAGTCTCCGTTGAAGAAATGTTTGAGAATATCCTGGATGAATTTGTTGAAGTCGCCATTGATGCAGTAGAGATTGTGGAACTCAAATCGAGTTGAAATTACGAGATCTAGTTTTTCAAGCTTTTTGAGCTGAGATCTCGTGGTGTTTTCACACTGACCTAAAGAAGTAGAGAGTGTAAGGACGTCCGTAGGTTGAAGCGACTGTAGCTCATAAATCAGCCAGCGCAGCTTTTCGACTTGCTTAGACCTCTTCTTATTCTTTGAATCGATCTCTTGGACAACTCGATAGAGTGATTCTCGCGCAGCAGCTGATGAGCTGTATCTGTCGTCGCCCCTGCAAGAAGAATCTGTCTGAGGAATTCTTCCGATTCCTTGGTGAGACGACTGGCTGGTGTTTTTACGAGACATAGATGGTAGGGGTTGATACAGTTTGGATTAGAGCACACAGACTTCACACAGTCCGCAGACCCCACAGATTTTTTCCAAAAGCGTTCATATACACGCCTTAACAGTCTTGGGTTGGGTTTTGGCATGTCGTCTCTTTCGAGACATCTGTCTTGTTTGAGTGTAAAGCGGCAACGCTCAAGCCAAGCGTCGATCCTTTTCCAACGTGTGTTGGCCGAACAAAGTTCCGTCAGGCAGACCTCGCAAGCCGCAACACTCGTAGGAAGAGTGACCTTGGGCACGTCCTTAGGGCGCATGAGGAAAGGCTCTGAACGTCTGCAAAGACAGGTCCACCTGACTGCTTCGTCAAAGTGCTCCACGTTCCAGTTGCCGATGACTTCCGTGTTATTTGGGACACCAGACGGCTGTGGCGGCAACGGAGGGGAAAGAAGACGGAAGAGCTGAGCAGCTCTCACATCTCTCGTTTTGAAATCGATGTTGGTGTTCATGACCTAAAGCTAGCACAACGATGCAAGAAGTGCGTAGAGCGCATACACCGCACAGAAGGGTACGTATCCTCAAAAAGACATGGATAAAGAACTTTTTATAAGAGAGGTCGTTTGCCTTCGTTTGGCGTCGAATTGAATTTTTTAAAACCTAGACACAACCGACACTCGATAAAAAACCGTGTTTTTTCCCTATACGATTATTTTATACGTATATAAATACACGAATTAAGCGACAATCAAGGGTAAATATAGGGCTCACAGAGAAAGTTTTTGTACAAGGACTCTGACGGAGAAGTTGTGGGCTAGCGGTCTTGTACCAATTAGTTTAAGATTCAGGAAATACACTGAACACCATGTCTGATTCAGATGTCAAACTAGGTTCTGATTTGTCCTGGCAGTTACTGAAAGAGCGAGCGTCTACTTTAGGCATTCCTGCATGGAAATTGGCTGAGGAGTATGCTTTTCATCAAGAAGAGAATAAAAAACATGTAATCAAGAGGTAGAATCTCATAAGGAGGTTGAGTATTGAATGCCCGAAGAAGTAAATTCGCCTCCGTGTCCCGTACATGGGGCACCTCCTAGGGCGCTACATCCGCACAATTTTTTCGGTATCGTCACCGTTATCGAGGAAATAATCGACACGATTTCTGGCGTGGGCACTACCTCTTTTTCTCGCTGTCCTTACGGATATCCCTATAACTTCGAAGGCATAGTAAGGGCTTTAGAAGATTTGAACCTTACTGCTAGTGGTATTCAGGGCGGCGGAGGTAGCCCTGTTATTACTTCAGGTGTTGCTCCCGGTTCTGGTTTATATGCTTCGATCAGTGGTGATCTTGTCTTATTTAATTTAGATGCTCGGGCTGAGGGATCTGTTTCCCTTAACTACGACGGAAATACTGCAGTCATCAGTGGTTCTGCTTCAACTGGAGGAACCATCGTTGCTTCCGGCTCACCAGGAGACGGAGCACACAATAACGGGGACGCTTGGTTCGATACAAACCAAGGTCGTTTGTTTGTGTTTGTGTCTGGAGTTGCAGGTGCTTCAGGTGCTTGGTATCAAACCAACGCAGAAGGCATTGCTCTCATGAGCGATATTCCTCCCTCGGGAGATAACCTCAACGCACCTCCTCGTCACGGAAATATCTGGTTTAACCAGCTTGTGGGTTCTCTGTTTGTTTACGACGAGACTACAAGTGGTTGGTATGAGACTGGACCTCAGCGCAGTGTTGCGTACGGTGCAGCTCCTCCGAGTCCTCCCGTCGCAGGTGCTGGTTGGTACGACACGATTGATTCAGCACTCAAAGTTTGGAATGGCACTTCCTGGATTAGCACCTAATATCAGGGCGCTCGTTCCAAACTCATGGCATCCAAAAACGGCAACTACATCGCTTCACGTCCGAAAACGACTTGCCAAGGGCAGGGAACTAACTCTCGTCCTAAGCGTAAAGGTAAGAAAAAATTGCGGGGTCAGGGACGCTAAAGTGATGGTAAATAGTAAATAAAAATGGCGATCGTCAGTCTTGTTGCAGGTGGGACTATTACTGCTGGTCAGGCAGTTTATATCAACACTTCTGGTCTTGCTTTACCAGCTCAAGCTGACGGTGGCGATTTACAACTAGCTGCAGTCGCTGGTGTTGCTCAAGATACAGTTACCGAGGGTCAGAGTTTCAGATGTAATGTTGACTCTGTTTCAGTTATTCCTAGTGCAACTTTTACCCCAGGTACAGCACTGTTTTTACACCCATCTGATGATGGTGGGTTAGCTGAGTACTCTGTTTTTGCTTCTGGTGTTGAGAATACTTCTGCTGTAGGTCTTTATCTAACTCGAATAGGAACAGCTTTAACTGCAGATCGTGTTGCTGTTGAACTTAAACGTCCAATTTTTATTAATAACACCACTTCGATTATTCTTATGGAGAGCGCATCTGGTCTGGTTGTTGATGCTATCCTAGATGAAGATGGCTTTAGAATTGACACAGAAGGTGCTCTCTAATTATGCCTAGCCAGAAGATATCCCAATTTCCAGCTCAAACGACCGTTGCGTCGGGCGATATCCTGGCGCTTGTTACCGTTTCGGGCGGAACTTTCGATAACAAACGAATCGGAATTGACGTATTAGATAATAGATATCACCCATCTGCTTCTGGTGGAGCAGCACTCGAAATCGCTGTAGAGGCACTTGCTTCCGGTAATGCTGCTTTAGTAGAAGCCGAAGAGGCTCTCGCTTCTGGTAATGCTGGTATTGCTCTCGCTGTTGTTGAGCAAGGTGCTCTTGCTTCTGGTAATGCAGCACTTCTCGAAGCAGCTGAAGCTCTTGCTTCTGGCAACGCAGCTTTAGTAGATGTTTCTACCGCTCAAGCTTCTGGTAATGCTGCTTTAGTCGATTTAAGTGGCAAATATGATAAAACTGGTGGCCCTATTACAGGAACCGTAACCATCAGAGATCAATCGATTGGTGAAGTTGGTAATCAAGGCGTTCGAAACGGCACCATCACTTTAGATTTTGGGTCAGCAAATAATTTTGAATTCACTCTCGACGGAAACGGCACTTTAGGCGCACCGACTAACGCAAGCGGCGGCCAGTGTGGAGCCATCACGATCCGTCAGGACGGTACTGGTTCGAGAACCATGTCGTATAACGCTGTTTACAACTTCGCTGGAGGCACCGCACCGACTCTCACTACGGCTGCGAGCGGGGTTGACGTAATCTCGTTTTATGTTTCGTCACCGACTGAGATTCAAAGTGTTGCTGTTTTAAATCTGTCATGATTCCTGGTCAGGCTCAACAGTTTTTTGAAGCAGCCGCTGCTCAATCTGGTGGGGATACACCCTTTCAAGTTACTCGTAGCTTGCGGTTCAATGGTGATGACAGTGCAAATCTGAGTAGAACTCCGTCGTCTGCAAGCAATCGTAAAACGTGGACTTGGAGCGGTTGGGTAAAAAGAAGTGAGTTATCCGCTACACAAGGTCGTCTTTTTGGCGGCGGAACTTCTGATTATTTTGATTTATATTTTCCGAGCGGAAACGAATTAAGAGTTATTTGGACTGGCGGTAGTCTTACAACCACAACTGAATTCTTTAGGGATGCTTCAGCTTGGTATCACATAGTATTAGCTGTAGATACAACACAATCTACAGCTGGCGATCGAATCAAAATTTATGTAAATGGCACACTACAGGATCGATCTTCAACAAATCCCAGTCAGGACTATGACACTGCTGTTAACAATAATGTACTGCACACTATAGGAAGGTATGCAGGAAGTACCAGTACAAGTTACTTCAACGGCTACTTAGCTGAAGTTCATTTTATCGACGGTCAAGCACTTGCTCCGACTGAGTTTGGTGCAACTGACGATAACAACAACTGGAACCCAAAAGCTTACTCCGGTGGTAGCTACGGAACAAATGGTTTTTATCTGAAATTTGCAAATAACAGCACCAATGCTGCACTGGGAACCGATTCTTCGGGTAATGGAAATACGTGGACTGTAAATAACATCAATGCTGTTGCACCTGGTCTTTCCACTGCTAATGAAGGTTTTGACGCAGTTACCTATACGGGTAATAGTTCATCACGGAATATCACCGGCTTGGCTTTTGCTCCGGATCTCGTCATCGTAAAAGCAACAGATGCGGCGTATAACCACTACTGGGTAGATCAGGTTCGCGGATCAAACAAAAACTTATACTCAAACTCAGATGAAGCTACGCAAACAGCTGCTCGCATAAGCAGTTTTAACTCTGATGGATTTGGTCTTACGAACCATACAGGTGTAAACAATAGTGGCACTAACTATGTTGCCTGGGCGTGGAAAGCGGGTGGATCGGGGTCATCAAATACCGATGGCACGATTACAAGTACTGTAAGTGCAAACAGTACATACGGATTTTCGATTGTTACATATACAGGGAATTCCACCGCTGGCGCAACCATTGGGCACGGTCTAAGCACCGCTCCTCGCTTAGTAATTATTAAAAATAGAGACCGGGCTGTTAACTGGGTTGTTGGCAGTGAAGCAGCAGGTAGTTTTCAGACAGGAAGACTATATCTGAACGCCACTAGTGCGCAGGGCACTGATGAAGATTTTTTCAATGACACAAGCCCAACGTCGTCTGTCTTTAGTGTCAAAAACAACTATGAGGTAAATTACAGCGGCGAGGATTATGTGGCCTACTGCTGGCACGAGGTCAGCGGTTTTTCTAAGTTTGACTCCTACACCGGAAACGGTAGTAGTAGTGGTCCGATAGTAACCATGGGATTTACGCCCAAATTTGTGATGGTCAAACGGACTGATGATGTTGGTAACTGGACTATTTTTGACTCGGCTAGAAGTTTAAGTAATGACTTGAAGTGGAACACAACCGAAACCGAAGGTAGTGCTCCTGTTGCATTCCTCGGTGACGGATTTCAACCTTTAAACTCGTATACCAGTGTGAATGCTAATGGTGGTACTTATATCTACATGGCGTTTGCTGCTAAACCAGATGAATCGATTATTGACAGCCTTATTGACTCACCAGAGAATTACGAAGCAGATACTGGCAACAACGGTGGTAACTACTGCACTTGGAACGTGCTCCAGCCGACTTATGCTACGACGACATTTTCTAACGGGAATTTAGATTGCTCTCTGTTATTTACCAATGGCTCGGCCACTTCCTATGCCGCCGGTACTATTGCTGTGTCCTCTGGTAAATGGTATTGGGAGGTAACTATTAGACAAGCAAGTAATGATACTGAATACATCGGTCTTATTGATGGGTCAAAATCAAGTGGGGCTTGGGCTTTCGCAGATATTGCTGCTTATTTTAGTGATGCCCGTAAGGCAATCGGCACAACCCCCTCTAGTTATGGAGCGTCCTATACCACTGGTGATGTAATCGGTATTGCTCTTGATGCTGACAGTAACAATCTAACGTTTTACAAAAACGGTGTATCACAGGGTGTAGCGGCTACCGGCATGACCGGATTCGATGGCTATAAGCCTTTTATATCTTCTAACGGAACAGGCACAGCGCAACTTACGTCTACAAACTGGGGCCAGCGTGAGTTTAAGTACACTCCACCAACAGATCATCTCGCACTCTGCACGAAAAACCTGACGGACCCAACGGTTGCCGACGGTTCGACGGTGTTCGATGTGGTATTAAGATCAGGTGGAGGGGTTAATAAGAGTTTTACGACCTTAAGACCGGGCCTGGTCTGGGAAAAACGTACAGACGATACAAGCAGTCACTATTGGTTTGACGTCAATCGTGGTAACGATAAGTATATCTCCAGTAATACAAACTCGGCAGAAGGCTCGTCAGGGGGAGCTTTCACGTTTAACACCAACAGTTACGTTGTTTCAGCAAGTTTTGACTGGCCTGGCAGTGCGACGGTAGTTGACTGGGTTTGGGATGCTGGAGCGTCAACGGTCAGCAACAGTGACGGCAGCATTACGTCTAATGTCCGCGCCAATACTTCTGCTGGCTTCTCGATTGTTACTTTTACCGGTAACCGTAGTTCAGGTGCAACTGTGGGACATGGATTAAATGCAGCACCTAAATGGATAATTGTAAAAAACTTAGATACAAGTGCAAACTGGATGGTTTATCACATAGGTACAGGCGCTGGCGGATATTTAGGTCTAAATCTTAGCAACGCTTTCGCATCAGCAAGCAGCGTTTGGAATAATACAACTCCTGGAACAAGTGTATTTACACTTGGCGCAGATAGTGAATCTAATGGCGATGGTAATGACATGCTCGCATATTGCTTCTCATCTGTTGCAGGTTATAGTGCGTTTGGTTCATTTTCTTCAGGCTCAGATCCGTTCATTTTCACTGGGTTTTCACCTAAATTTGTAATACTCAAGAGGAGTGATTCTGCGGGTCATTGGTATGTTTATGATTCCGACAGAGGACTTTCTGGTCGGACAGAAACTTGGTTAGAAGCAAACGGTAATTCCGCTGACCAAACTCATGGCAACGGTGCCTTCCAGTTCTTATCTAACGGCTTCCAACCTCTTGGTAGCGACATTGATCCTGGTAGCGGCACTTTTGTTTACGCCGCATTTGCTGAGCACCCCTTCAAAACTGCTCGCGCTCGATAAGATTTGATTTAACGGTTATACTTAACTTATAAAAGTATCGAAGTCGCCGTGTTAGTTCTCGACGGAAAAACACTGGTTTATGACCGTCCATTCTCGCACGACGGTTATAACTACCCTGCAAACTGGCTTCGATTAACGACTCTGGCTGAAAAAGAAGCCATTGGTATTGAGGAAGTTCCCGATCCTGTAGTTCCCGCTTACGATCAACGTTTCTGGTGGGGTGTTGGGTTACCGAAAGATTTAGATCAATTAAAAATACAGTGGAGTGACAAAACGGACGAAACAGCGAATATAATCCTCACTCCTAGTGATTGGATGATTGTTCGTAAAGCCGACTCCGGTGCTGAAGTTCCCGCTGGATGGACAGAATGGCGTCAGAGTATTCGCGAAGCTGCTCAAACCAAAATCGCTGCTCTTACTGCAACGACTTCTGTAACTGAGTTCGAAGCTTATATCGTTGCGTCGTCTGGAACTGAAAGTGACTACTCATTTTGGCCTGCTGACCCTGATCAACCTGTTGTGGAACCGCCTGAAGAGGAAGTAGATCCTCCGGTTGATGGAGGAACCTCTGACAGTGGCGTTACCTTCGAAAGTAATGCCACTTCTGCTGGTATTACAGCTGCTTTTGGTGACGACGTCATTAGTTTCTGAGGTGTAAACAGTGTCCAACCGATCCATTTTCAACAGGCGTTATACGTCTTATGAGCCAGCAGGCACTCAGGTTTGGTTAGTTAACGGCGCTGGTATTTCATCCTCGCTTAATCCGACGTTTGATTTCGAACTTGGCGAAAACCTCGACTCTGGTTCAGTCGTTTATGTGAGCGGATCGGTCATTTTTGCTGCTTCCGCCGCTTCGGGCACCATCGCTGACGCAGCGTACGCCGTGGGCATCACGACAGTTTCTGGAAATGCAGGCGCAACCGTTCCTGTTGTCACAGATGAAGTCGCTACCGTCGATAGCCAGAACATCACACACCAGAGCACTTTAACTCCTGGGCGTTATTATTATTTATCCAACGTTCCTGGACAAGTTACATTAACTGAACCTTCAGGTATCTCTTTCTCAGGCGGTTTCCAAGCCTCGACCCTCGTGGGCATGGCTCTTACTCAGTCTGATATTCATTTAGAGATTGATGGTCCTGTTTTCTTAAGCACCTAAGTTGTTAGACTGTAATTAAAATATTCCGTCATGGCAGATCGTCAGCCTATTGTTTTAGTCAGCGGCGCATTCGCTGAACTGCCTCCGGGCGACGGAATTATTGGTGCGAGTGTAACTCTAATAAGTAATCCAAGTGGTCTGTATACACTTGGCGGTGAACTTGGGTATGACGGAACTGCGATTACCGCACTTGCCTCAGGTAATGCTGCTCTTGCAGATTTAACTGGAGCTTCTGCTTCAGGAAACGCGGCTCTTGTTGATGCTGCTGAAGCTCTTGCCTCTGGTAACGCAGCTTTAACTCTTGCGGTTGCCGAAGAGGGCGCACTTGCTTCTGGTAATGCAGCCTTAGTTGATGCAGCCACCGCACTTGCATCCGGAAACGCAGCAATAGTCGACGCTTCTACTGCTTTAGCTTCCGGTAATGCCGCTCTCACCGACGTGGGCGGTAAATATGACAAAACTGGCGGCCCGATCTCAGGGAATGTTCGCGTTCAGTCTCAGTCTTATTCTGACATTAAATCTGAAGGGCTCGAAAGCGGCACAATTACCCTCGATTTCGGATCATCAAATAATTTCGATATGACGTTGACCGGAAACGGTACACTTGGTGCTCCTACGAACGCCAGTGGCGGTCAGTCTGGAGCTATTTTTATTCTTCAAGACGGTACGGGATCTCGTACGCTCGCTTATAACGCTGTTTTCGCGTTTGCTGGAGGCACCGCACCCACTTTAACCACCGCTGCTAGTGGGCAGGATGCGCTTCTGTATTACGTTCAGGATGCGAGTACCATTATTACAACGTCCGTTCTGAACGTTTGATATGGCAGCTCTTAAAGGTGTAATTCCCGCAATCGTTGGCGCTGCAAACGCTGCTGCAGGTGGGTTCAAAGTAGAGCGTAGCTTGCGGTTTAACAGTGCTGACAGTGCATATCTAAATAGAACTCCTTCGTCTGCAACTAATCGTAAGACTTTTACTCTTAGTGCATGGGTCAAAGCACCCGACGTAGCTAACAGTCAACAAATAATTCTTAGCTCAAGCTCAGGGTCAACTCCTTACACATCGATCGACTTTAGGGATAATAATCTCAGGATTATCGAGTGGAATGGATCTAGTGTTACATTTCAGGTTAAAACAAACGCACTTCTACGTGATATATCAGCCTGGTATCACGTTGTATTTGCAGTAGATACTACACAATCTACCGCTGCAGATAGAGTAAAAATTTATGTAAATGGCGTTCAAGAAACAAGCTTCGCAACTGCTGACTACCCATCACTAAACCACGACACACACATCAATAACAACCAACTTCACTATATAGGAGATAACGCTGCTACCTCGTATACCGGTCCACTTGATGGTTACTTAGCCGAGATTAACTTCATCGACGGTCAAGCACTCGCTCCGACTGAGTTTGGTGAAACTGACGATAACAACAACTGGAACCCGAAAGATACATCTGGATTAACATTTGGAACTAATGGTTTTTATCTGAAGTTTGCAGACAACAGCAGCAGTGCTGCGCTTGGAACCGATTCTTCGGGTAATGGAAATACGTGGACTGTAAATAATATTAATGTTGCAGGTAATGGACTTTCTACAGCTAATGAAGGCTTTGATGTTCTTACTTATAGCGGCACTGGAAGTACGCAGTCAATCACCGGTCTGAATTTCCAACCCGATCTCGTGTGGACAGCTGTTCGAGATCAAACTGGTTATTTAAAGTACTGGCAAGACGTAGTTCGCGGTTCTACTAAGACTTTTACTACCACCACTGCTGGTGCTGAATCAACTCAATCAACTGCGATTACTTCTTTTGATTCTGGAGGTTTTACAGTTGGAAGTAATGCTCAAGTAAATGAATCCGGGCGAAGCATGATCGCCTGGTGCTGGAAAGCTGGTGGATCACCATCATCTAATAGTGATGGTTCAATCACCACCTCTGTAAGTGTAAACACAACTTACGGGTTTTCTATTGTCTCTTACGTAGGTAACGCCACCGCTGGAGCCACTATTGGTCACGGTCTGGGAGCTACCCCGAAATTTGTGATAATTAAGAGTAGAGATTCTGGTCACGATTGGATTGTTTACCATTCATCGATTGGAAATACCGCTGCGTTGAGACTTAATGGTACTAATATGTCGGACACCAATACAAAATGGTTTAATGATGCTGGGCCAAGTTCCTCAACATTTACACTCGGATATACCGGCGGTACGAATGAAAATGGCGATAATATGATCGCCTATTGCTGGTCTGAAATAAGTGGATTTTCTAAGTTTGGCGGATTTACGCACTCTGGTTCTAGCAGTAGTGTCACCGGTTTAGGTTTTACCCCACGTTTCGTACTTATAAAACGGTATAGTGCTACTGATAGTTGGTACATATTTGACAGTGCAAGAGATACCAACAACGTTATTTTCGCAAACACCAACGCTGCGGAAAGTTCAGGGTGGGCCATTACGTTTAACGCTGATGGCTTCTCTTGGGCTGGAGGAAGTTTTAATACAGGTGATCACATGTACGCAGCGTTTGCTGCTAAACCAGATGACTCGGTCATCGACAGCCTGATCGACACACCGTCGAACTACGAAGCAGGCTCCGGCAACAACGGTGGTAACTATGCGACATATAACCCCCTTAATTTGCACAACACAGCTGACACTGTTTCTGAAGGAAACCTCAAGCTAACCAGTTCTGGCAGCGGATCTTCCCATATGGGGCGGGGCACTATCGCTATGAAGTCTGGTAAATGGTATTTTGAAGTTACTTGGGTTGATACACAGCATAACTTTGTAGGTATCGTAGGCCAAAACGATAAAAGTTATAACAATTCATACACCTATCTTTCAAACGCGAAAAAAACTAATGATAACGGAAGCTCTGAAGGCAGCTCCTACGGAGCGACATGGGGTAACGGCGATATAATCGGTGTTGCTTTTGATGCGGACAACGGCACGCTCGCTTTTTACAAAAATGGTGTATCGCAGGGGACTGCGTTTACGGGCATAGCGACAGACGGATCAGCAGGAACATATTCTCCATATCCGCTAGGCTATGTCGCAATAACTGGAAACTGGAACTACAACGCTTGCACAAGTCATATAAACTTCGGCCAACGCCCCTTCGCGATTTCTTCTGTTCCAGCAGGCTTCAAGGCACTCTGCACGCAGAATCTGGCGGACCCTCTGGTTGCCGACGGCGGCACTGCGTTTGATGTAGCTTTGTGGACCGGTAATGGTAGCTCTCAGACGGTTTCGTCTCTGAACTTCAATCCTGATCTGATCTGGACAAAGACACGTAGTAACGCCGTTGATCACAAATTAGTTGACACAGTTAGAGGTATTTCAGAGGTCCAGGAGACTAACCAAGCTCGTGCAGATTATACCGACACAAATGGTGTTACAAGCACTAGCGCAACAGGATTCAGTTTAGGATCAGCAGGTGATTTTAACACAAATGGACGAACTTACGTTGGTTGGACGTGGGACGCTGGAACTGTTACCAATCCTGTAGGCGATACTTGGCAAGGCGGTGCAACTAAATACATTGGCGTTAAGTTTTCTTCTGCAAGTGGTGGAACCGTTAGCTTCGGTCAAACAACAGGTACAACTACTGTTGAAGTTTGGAGTTCTTCTGACAACAGCAACTGGACTCAGCAAGGTGGTACGTTGACACTTGCAGATGGTCACACATTGACTTTCACTGATCAGTATGTCTACATAAGAAACACATCAAACGCTACATTTACTGATTGGTTCGCTGCTGCGACTGATGGTGCTGACGGTCATTACTCAAGTGTCACTTATCCTTCTGGTGCATCTTGGTCTGGGCCTTCGTATACAGATTATGACTGGAGAGATACAGGGGGTGTTATAAATGAAGACGGCAGTATTCCTTCGGTTGTCCGCGTCAATACGTCTGCTGGGGTCTCGATTGTTAGTTATACAGGAACAGGTTCGTCAGCAACGGTGGGCCATGGGTTAGGCGCTACTCCGCACATGTACATAGTAAAAAATAGAGATGAGACTTACGAATGGGGTGTTTATCACCGAACCATCGGCACAGGTGCTGCACAAGTTCTTAACGCCGCAAACAACAACAGCGTAAGTAATTCTTGGTGGAACAACACCGCGCCTACAAGCAGTGTTTTCAACATTGGTACGTATCAAGCGGTCAACAACAACACCAAAGAATACATAGCTTATGTTTTCGCACCTGTTGCAGGCTTTAGCGCGTTTGGTGTGTACGAAGGTAACAGTAGTGATAACGGACCCTACCTGTTTACAGGGTTCCGCGTTAAGTGGTTAATGATTAAATGCACAAACGCTGCTGGACAAGAATGGGTCATGCTTGACGCCGTTAGAAGCTCATTCAATGTCGTAGATGACGCTCTTTACGCAAACGCCAGCGATGCAGAAGCGACTGGATCGACCCGAAAGGCTGACTTCTTAAGTAACGGTTTTAAACTTCGGGATGGGTCTAGCGGAGCCACTAATTTAACAGGACGCACTTACATTTATGCTGCTTTTGCTGAGCATCCGTTTAAAACTTCCCGCGCACGGTAAAGTTATTAATTACTAACTAGACTTTAATCAAGCCGCACCATTGTCTATGGTCGACTTCGAAAACGATTTAGTCTTCAATCTTCAATGTCTACAGAAGAGGTCTGCTAGAAAACGTTTTCGACGAAGTATTTTGGATGAGTGGCCGGAGTGTGCATACTGCGGTCGAAAACATCCGACGACACTTGACCATGTAGTACCTCGTGCAAGAGGAGGTAAACAGGACCGAAAGAACCTAATCGGAGCCTGTGGGGCGTGTAATCTCGAAAAAAGCGACCTTGAT
>CERT01002117.1_pt1 | contig 24918 bp, 27 predicted proteins | sample 530691 | NCBI WGS metagenome assembly CERT01 (sample SAMEA2620861, study PRJEB7988) | marine metagenome | biome: marine biome (ENVO:00000447); feature: surface water layer (ENVO:00002042); material: "saline water (ENVO:00002010), including plankton (ENVO:xxxxxxxx)" | depth 5 m
AATGTCTTTATGGATGGTAGGATAGAAATATCCGAAGGCTATATAGGTAATAGTACAAACGGATGGTTATTAGATTCTACATCTATACAAGCACTAGGAACAGATGCAAGTATACAAATACCAAATGCAAGTGGAGGAACGGGTTTTTCAACTGCTAATGTTTATATGAGTGGTCATTCAACCAATGTATTTTCATTGGGAGATAAATTAACTTGGAATGGTACAACTTTAAATGTTAATGGTAATATAACAATTGGGAACTTAGGCGACATAGATTTAAGTCAATGCGACAATAGTAGTTCAAATTTTGGTACAGGTGGAGCATCTGATTATGGTTTGTTCGGTGTAAATTTAAATTCTTCAAGTGGTTCAAATTCAAATAACGGAGAATTATATATTTATGGATATAATAATGATGGGGATATATCTAATTCTTCTGACCCTGTTATAGAATTACCAAATGGAACTAAAGTTACAGTTCCTTATAATAGTACGGGGGGAGCAACACTTGGAGGAGTATTTACAGATTTATATCAAAACGAAGTAGGAACAATTCAAAATAATAACGCAACTAATATTGATGGAGAATATAGGTTTCATCCAAGTAGTGGAGAAGGCTATATATTATTTGACTCTGTAGGAGATTTTGATAGAACTTCGAATGCTAGACCAACAGGTAGTTTAATTTCTCAATATGTAAGTGATACGGGTGTGTCGCAATCAAAAAGGTTTATATATGTAACTTATAATCCCGATTTAAATTTATGGATTTACGATAAAAATACATCAACTCCTAGAGTAGTAGAACCTTTGGCTACTGATTACATAATTGCTAAAGTATTTACTCATCCTTGGACAGGGGATGGTGCATTGCAAGACGCAGAAGTCTTTCCTATCGCTAGAACAACGGGTGCTATAGAAAATTATTATAATGGAATAAATCCACAATTGGGTCAAACTCATTGGAGTTTTACAAATTCTCAAGGATGGTTTGTAGTTCATACTGACAATTCATATTCAACGAATGGAACTCAATACTGGCATTCGGTAAAACATTGGAACTTCCCAATACTACCTCAAGGATTTGTTGGTACATTAAAACTTAGGGTAGTAACAAAAGATATTATAGAACAAAATGGACCAGCGAATAGTATGAAATGGACTATTGAAGATTCTACTAATAATGGTGCTAGAGCATTAGTTGGATATGTTCCTGTAAATACATCCGATAATCAAACAAAAGAATCTGTTTATACTATAAATAATGCAAACTATTCAGCAGGTCAACCTATTGTAATACATCTAGAATCTGATGACGAAAGTGGTATAAGTAGTGGAGATGGTGGACGAGTATACAAAGTAGAATTATTTGATGGTATCACGGGTCAAGGGTTAGGAGATTTATTTCCTGTAGGAGACCCTGTAGAGGGTGGTTTGTATATTGGTTCGGATAAAATGGGTTACTATAGTGCAACTCACGGATGGACAGCGAGGATAGAAAATGATGGTGCGTTTTTCTTCGGAGCAAATGATGGTAGTGCTAATTATGTGAAATGGAATGGAAGCGCAGTAGAAATAAATGGTAATTTAGTAGCAGGTTTAGTTAAGTCTGCTAATCTATCATCAACAGTTGGAACAAATATAAATTTAGCAGATGGCTCTATGACTATGGGTGGAGATGGAACATCTACAAATGCTAGTTGCGAATGGTTTGAAATAAATTCTGAAAATATATCAACAGATATGGTGTTTAAAAAAGGTGGTTCTCCTGCGGTAGAGTTATTAAAACTAACTTCAAGTGGTTCTACTTTTGCAAACAACCATCAATTATATAATAATAATGTTACAGGTTGTCACGGAATAGAATCTATGACAAGCAAAGCAATACTAAACTTTGGAGCAAGTTGGAATTTAAATTGGAATGGAGCAGATTCAGATAGTGACCCCGATGGAGCACATTCGGGTACAGGAAGTAATCAACATCATTTAGGCATATTTTATGTTAATGATGACACTATGTATTCTAATGCACAAAGTAAAAATAAATTAGGTGGATTTGCTGCAGCAACAGAAGCAAGAGGTCAAACTAGTGGAACATTTAATGGTTCTCACGATGTAGTTGCTAGTAAAAGACTTCCCGATTATCACTATTCATCTAATATGATAAATAAAAATAGTGCTTGGTATACAGATGTATTAACAAGCGATGTTTATAAATATTTATACAACACTCATAGGCAATATGAGGCTTTTTATGATGGTGGAGGATATGATTCGGGAGAATTAGGTCAAAAAATTGGTGGAGTTACAGGTTTTGGGTATGTAGGTTCTAGTCATTTAAGTGGTTTAGATGATGGTATGGAAAATGAAAATTCACTAGGTACAATGGATAGTGATGGTGCTACTGCTACTATTTGTGGTTTTGAGGCTGTACTATTAGGACACGCAGATACTCAAACAGGTAGTGCTAAAAATGGTCACGCAAGAGGTAGAGAGTTTGGAGTATATGTTAGAAGAGCAGCAACTCCTTCTAATCTAGGAACTAAAGGTGGTATACATCCTTCGTTCAATTATTTAACAAGTGCTAACAATGATGGAGATTATTCTGCTTGGTTTGGACAATCATTTAGTAGAAAAAATATGGGTTGTATAGGTGGATATTTTGATGTACCTGCAAAAAAAGGAATATCTTTATATTCTAATGGTGTTACTGTAATGGAAAATGATGAGTTTGGTAAAGGCTCAATACACGCACCACCTATATGGTTTGCAGATACGGGAGATGTTAGTAATGAAAAAGTTGTATATATTTCAAATAATGCTAGTGAACATATATTAGTTAGAGCCACTAGTAAACAAGCATTAAAAAGTCATATCAATTGGATTAATCCATCAAATGATGAAATAGATAAGTTTTTTGAATTATGCTCTCCTAGGCAATATAGTTGGAAGGTATCGGGAAATAAGAAAGTAGGATTTTGGGCAGAAGATTGGGAAAAAGCACAAAACGAATTAGGATTTAAAGGTGCTGTAACTTATGGAGATAATTATGAGGTAAACGAAGATGGTACAAAAGTTTACGAAAAACTCTATAAATGGGCAGAAAAAGATAATATAGAAAAAGTTGTTACATCTAAAGACAATCCCGACATTGAAAAATATGATATGGTTAATTCTCAAGGTAAAGTTACTAGTAATAAAGAAGAACAAGCATATACGGAACAATTAAAACTTATAGATGATACTCAAGTACCTGATGATTTAGATGATAGAAGTATGATAGCATACTTATATGGTATAGTAAAGAACTTAAATAACAGAATTAAAACTTTAGAAGGAAATTAATTGGAAATATACAGTATAATCAATATATTTATAATGCTGGAAACTAATAAAAAGGAGGAAAAAGATGCCGTTTAATTTTAATGCTTATCAACAATCCGTAAATGTTGACCAAGACATTAGAGAAGCCGAGTCAGAAGCACAAGCACAGGCTGCTGAAAAACAAGCCAAAATGGAAGAATTTAAGTTTGATGAAACGGAAAAATTCAAGAAAAAGGCTAAAGAGGCTCAAGGGTTGTTCGGTAGAGCAAAAGGTTTAGGAAGTATAGTAGGTTTACTTGGAGCAAGTATGTTAGGATTAGGTCCAGTTGCTGCGGGTTTGATGTCTGCTGCAGGTACTGCCGTAGGTGGTAAAGTCGGATATGATAAAGCAAAAGGTAGATTAGGAGAATCAAGATTTTTTAAAGGTGGTCAAGAAGACTTACTTGATATGATGGAAGGTTCGGTTTATTCTGATGCTTTAATGACAGGTATAATGGGTGGTATTGGTGGTGCTGCTAATAACCCTCTTGCAGAAGGAGCAACAAGAGGTTTAGATAATTTTGCAGCAGGTTCTAAAGGATTTAAGGGTTTAAAAAACTTTTCATCAGGAATAGCAGGGCAAGGTGGTAAAATAATGGGAGGAAAAACATTATTTGACTCTTTAGGTTTAACTAGTGATAATCAAAATTGGAGTATGCAATAATGCCTAATTACGGAATAGAAAGTCCTTATACAACATCGGATAGTGAATTATTTACAGAAATAGATGATACATTACAACAAGCCACTAGAAGGTCGACATATCAACCATACTTTGAAATGTTTCAACAAGGTGCTACACAAGAATACTTTAATAATTTAAATAAACAAGGTATGACAGGTGGAGGACAATCAACAGGATTTGCAGGTTCTACGGCAAGTGGTACGGCAGGTTCGGGTGGTGGAACATTTATGAATGCTATGATGCAACAATTTGGGCAACAAATATTTAAAGCCGAAGATGATATTGGTAAAAAGATGCAAAGAGCACAAAGTTCTATTACTGATATTATACAATCAAATAGACAAACTGCATTATCATTAAAAGCATTAGAAGATGGTGGTGGTGGTGGAGGTAAGAAGTAGTGATAAAAGGGAAAGGTGTTTCCTTACACACTATAGATAAAGAACATCTAGAAGATGTATACAGAATCCTAATGCTAGATGATATAGGAAGTTGTTTTACTACTACACATCAAGAACTTAGATTTAATGGTTTGGTTGATTTTTTATATCAAACAGAGCAAGGAACTAGTAGCAAAGTATTTACTATTAAAGATGATAATGATATAATAATTGGATTTATTACTTTAAATAACATACATCAAATAAGACAAAGTGCATATATTGGTGTTGTAGGTATAGACCCAAAGCATCAAGGAAGTGGAAGTGGAGTTCAAGCACTTAAAACTCTTATTGATTATGCTTTTAATAATCTAAATCTGCATAGAGTATATGGTCATACATATTCAAATAATCCTAAAATGGCTATACTTTACAATAGATATGGATGGAGAAGTGAAGGAGTAGAAAAAGAATATATAAAACTTAATAATGAATGGATTGACAAAGAAAATTGGGCAGTTCTAGATTATGAGTGGAGAGAATATTGGAGTAAAAAATAATGGCTATAGATTTTAAAAAAGTAAAAATAGATAATTTTGGAGATGATATACAATCTGCTTATAGGCAAGGTAGTTCGGGTTCTTTTTGGGAAACATTATTGTCTGGATATATGGCTGCTACACAAGCATATGGTCAACAACAACAAATAAAGCAAGAAAATATTAAAAATACTCAAACTAGTATTAAAAATAGAATAGCAAATGCCGTTTCTGAGGTAGATTACAATAATCCCGAATCTGTTGCTATGGCTAAAGAAAACCTAGACAAAATAGGTAATGTTAAAGCAAATTGGGAGTTAATGCCTGAGGCTGCCGAATATTTCGAAACACAGTACAATAATATTAGAATGAATCAAGATAAGTATGGTACATATATTGATTTAATGGAAGATGTTAATAGAGGTGGAGAAAAAGGTCAATATGCTCCCGAACAATTTTTAAGTTCTGAGTATGGTGGAGGAGGAGAGTTTGCAGGTTCTAGAGGTATGGATATATATAAAAATTTTGACCAAGCAGAAAAATACTATAAAGATAAAAGAATAGAGTTAATTTCACTTGGTATGGATGATAAACTTACTAGTGCTAATTTAGAAATAATAGACCAAAAAATAGCAGATTTGAAGAATTTAAAATCATTTGTAGGAGATGAGGATAGTGAAGGTGGTATGGAGATAACTTATGATGAATTACAACTATTTAAACAAGGACAAACCTTAGATGGATTACTTGCTGCAAGTGAGAAAAGATATACAACTGCTAATACTCAACTTATAAACAATAATGCTAGAATAGCACAAATAGATGATATGGAATTAGAAGATGCAAGGCAAGATGAGGTAAATAAACCTTCAACGTTTAATACAGAATTGGCTATGGAAAGGTCAAGATTAAAAATTAAAAATGAAGAATTAAGAGAAACAATGGATGGATTATATGTTGACATAGAATCATATAGAAATGAATTATATGGTATAGTTTCTAATACTGATGGTAATCCACTAGTGGATAAAGTACCTACTAAAGATGAGCCACTAATTGGTGTAAATCCTTCGCAAGAATATACATCTTCTTCGGAAGGAACTAAAACATTAATGGAGCAAGGTGCATATCAATATGACCCAACACAAGAAGATAAGTTTAAATTAACTGTAACAAAAGCAGATGGTAAAGTAGAAGAAATGTCTTATGGAGATATGGAGAAAAAACTTATGTCATTGACATTAGCAAAGAATAGTCAATTCATAAACTCATCTAGCAATAAGACACAACATCTTAGGGATAATCTATACACACTACAACATATAGATAAATCTGACCAATTTTGGGTTGCACGTTCTCCTGTGGTAGACGAAAACACAGGAAATCAATTAACTAACTTAGAATTATATAATAGAGAGGCTAATAGATTAGGTATAGGAAAAATAGATGCAAGAAATGTAGAAGGGTTTTACAATCAATATGATAGTAGTGATGGAGATAAGGGTACTGTTGATTATAAAGTACAAGAAGGAGATACTTTATCTGCTATCGCAAATGCTAATAATGTTTCTATTAATGATTTAAAAAAGGTAAATCCAAATATAGATGATACAGATAATATAGCAGTTAATGCCGTTATTAAAATACCATCAGATAGTCAAAATGAAGGAAGTGATAAGCAATTATCATATATAGAAGAATTAGAACAAAAGAACTTTGCAAAAAGCAAGTACAATAAAATTGTTAAAAGATTAAAAGGTGCTTTAGGAGATTTTGAATTAGGTGCTAATGGTAAAAATATGATAGAAGGTTTAATGGAAGATGGTTCTTATAAAAAAGAAGACCAAGCAAAATTAGTTCAAAATCTAAAAGAGCAAGGTGCTAATGATACACAAATTAAGAAAATTTTACAAACTTTGTATAGAATGCAAGGTGCTACAATCTCACAGAAAAAGAAAAAGAAATCAAGGTCTAATCAAACATTTGCACAAACTGGTGCAGGTCAAAGACCAAAAGAATTTTAGTTTACCCTAACTTAAAAAGGAGAGCCAATGGCTTACGGAGAAACACCCTACGAAAAAGAACGTAGAGAACGATTAGAACAATTAAGAAAAAAACAAGAAGCAGAATATGCTGCTAAACTTCAACAACGTACTGAAGACGGAGAACCCGTTTATAATGCAGACGTTCCCCCACAACAAAGACGTGCAGTAAAAGGTCAAGACACTAGAAAGGTTATAGATGAATCTAATGTAGAAGACTTTTTAGAAGAAATAAAAAACAAAGACCCTAAAGCACCTGAAGATAAATTCGACAGATATGTTTACGCACAAATGAAATACTCACAATGGTACAATATAAGTAAAAGACCTGATGAATTAAACATTAATTATGAAAGTGATTTTGATTTTGATGAATATAGTGATGTACCTGCAGGGCAAATGACATTTGATTCTAATGGAAATGAAATAAAAAAGAATCAAGAAGATAAATACAATTGGTTTACAGGTGGTATAAGAAGAGGTCTAAACCATACAATGGTAGGAGAATTAGGTAAGTATGGGTCGGGAGAGTATTTTATGGATGTAGACGATGATGACCCTGGATTAGCCGAAGAAGCCGTATCATTTGTAACTAGTATGGTAGGAGATGCTGCTAGTATTGCTTTAGTAGTAGGTACGGCAGGAATGGCTGGAGTTGGAGCAGGTGCTGTTGGAGGTGGGTCTTTATTGGCTACAAGCGCAGGTAAACAAATTTCTAGAAAATCTGCCGTTAATTATTACAAAAACAACCTTATAAATAAAGCAGTAACACAAGAAATGAAACGTAAGTCTTTATATGGTTCTGTTTCTAAAAAGAAGTTAACTCAAACTTTAGGTCAAAAAGGAGTTCTGCAAAGTGCTAAAGAACAAGGTGTAAAAAAATTATTTAAAGATAAAACAGACCAAGTTATTATAAGTAACATAATTAAAAACTCCGATAGAGTTGCTAGACAAGCAGTAACATCTACAATGATGTCAAAAGAGTTTTTTAAAAAAGGTGTTAAAAAAGGAGTATTTTCTAAAACTGCAATATCTGCACCTCATTGGAGTAAAATAACTAAATATTTTGGTACTCAAAGTGCTAAAACATTAGCAGCATATATGGGTTCGGGTGCACTTATAAGAGAAATGAATGCTATAACTTCAAGACTTATAGACCCTGAAACAGGACAACCTTATGGAGATAAAGCACCAAACTTAGTTCAAAGATGGATGAAAAATGGATTTAATATGCGAAGAGATGTCTTTGGTATAAATTGGGGAGAAGTTGTTGCTGCGTCTTTAGAGGGATTTATTGGTGGATATATGGCTGGTGGATTACAAGGTTTAAATTTAGCAGGTAAAGCAGGAGCATTAGACTCAATACCTCTATGGAAAAAGTTTTTAAGAGGTAGACCTAAAGCACAAAACTTCACAAAAGATGCAATGTTAAGATATGCTAAAGGAGGGACTGTTACTAGTCTATTAAGTCAAAGTATGGCTTTTTCTTTAGGTTCTGAAGTTGCTAAACCATTACATAGAGGTCTAGGTGGTGGATATAAATATTTATATGATGGAGATGATTTTAAAACAAGCGAACCATATATAGACCCTACTCCATTTGCTAAAAAACTATTTAAAAATACTATTTTCTTCGGTGCACATAGAGCATTTAATAAAAGTATGCAACAAAGCAAAAAAGGCTTTGATGTAGTAATGGAAGAATTAAACGGGTTGGCTGCTAAACGTAATCTTAAACGTGATGGTATGCTCGATAAGTTAAAAGTAGATGATGCCGACAATACTAGGGCATCTGAAATAAACGAGCAAATTAAAAAAGATACTGCAAAAACAGATAAAATTAGAGAAGATTTAAATGTAAAGGCTACGGATAAATATGCAGAAATAAAACAATTATACGATAAGACTGATTTATCTAATAAAGACATATATACTATTAAAAAGAAGATTGACCAATTTACAAATATATTGGAAGAATTTGCTAATTATGACGCAGGAATACCTGCCGTTCAAAAAACCTATAATCAAAGAATAGGTAGGTTTGAAAAGGTTTTAAATAAAAGATTAAAAGAATTAGAAAAACTTGAAGAAAGAGATATTAAGCAAAGAGAAAAGATTGTTGTTGAACACGATAAAAAACAAGGAAAAAATGATAAAAGAGTTGATGTTGATAGTAACTCTATTACTTATGATGGTCTTCAAAAAATGTTTGATAAATTCCTTATGGATAGAGAAGGTGTTACATTTAAAGGTCAAGTTGTTAGGGCAGATAAAAAACTAACAAACAAAGATAGAGAATTATTAGATGGATTAGAGACTACATCTGCAAATGAAGTAAACCATACTGTTAATACAAACTTATTTAAAATAGCATTAACTAAAGAAACGGGTGCTAAAAAGAGTATTTCAAAAGAGATTGGTCAAGAAATTAAAGGCTTTGCTAAATGGTTAGACAAAAAAACAGATGGAGAAAAAAATCTATTTAATGCAAATGCAGATGACCTTAAAAACTATTACTATGAATCTCAAAAAGTAGGAAGAGCATTTCCTGATGCTATAAAAAGATTTGGAAAGGCTACATCCGATGCTAGAGAGCAAACTTGGGATTTAAAAGTAAAAGATTATACTCAACATCCCGATGCTAAACAAAGAAGCACTACAGTATTACAACCTAATGAAATATTTACATATATAGATGATTTACAAAACTATATAATAAATAGACAGACGGGTGGTATTATGGGAGATGGATTTACGGCTATATCTAGTGGTAAATCTGTATCTAACCCTACTGCACAAGTAGTCAATTTTTTATGGATGCAAAATGGTTCTAGGAATACGGCTATTTCTTCTAATAAAGCAGGTAATCAATTCATTAAACTTAAAGATATAGTACCATATGGTAAAAAAGGAGACTTACTTTTAACTACTACTGAAAAAGCATCTGCTGCAACAGGTAAAAGAAAGAAAGTCGAAATATTATTTCCCGACTTTATGGAAAATATGGGATACAATCCTGGAAAAATATTAAAAGACTTAGTTATTAAACGTAAAACCGAAGTAGAGGCTATTGCTAAAAGTAAAGGTCTAAGAGGTGCAGAGTTAAAAAAGATGGTTGATGATGCTCCTTTGCTTATTACTAGAACTACAAAAGATAAAGTTCAAGGAAGACCTTTTAATTATGATGATATGGCTAGTTTTGTAACCAAGTTTACAAGTGGTAAGATTACACCTCATAAAAATAGACACTCATTGTTACAGGCTGCTATTGGACTAGATAGAATAAGAATAGAAAATGGAAAAAAACCTAAATATACAGAGTTTGTAGATGTGGCTTTATTGAATCACGATGCAAATATAGGTATGAGTGTTATAGGTTCTAAGTTTTACTCGGGAGACAAAACTGTTTATAGTCCTGAGATGAAAAGTAAATTAAGAAGAGAATTTTTCAATGATATGAAAGCCAACGAAGGTCAATTAGTATCTAAGAAAGCAGAATCTACGTTAGTAGAGCAATTATTTAATAAGAATAAAGATGTAGGACAAAGGGGAATAGATGCTCCACCTAAAGTTGCTAAAAAGCAATTAATATTAGATAATAGAAAAAGATTCGTTATGACCGAAGAACAAAAGGTTAACGAAATAAAACAATTTATAATGAAAAACAAAAATGCTACTATAAAAGAAGAGGCATTTGTTGGTCAAGAATATGCAGGTAAATTAGTAGGAGATGTTATAAGTTTTGTTAGAAAGAATATGGATGCTACAACATTATTCCACGAAAATATACACGCAATAAATAGATTTAATAAAGAGATAGGAAATACAAAAGGTGTTGCATTATGGAAAAAAGGCGAACAGATAGTTAAAAAATGGGCACTTAGCAATAAATCTCAAAGAGATAGATATAAAGAATTTGAAAAAGAGTATGGTAAAGATAAAGCACCTGATGAGTTTTTAACACAAATAGGTGCAGAATGGGGTGCTGACTTCAAGGCTGCCCGAGGATTTAAAAAAGTAGGTATGTGGGTTCAAGAGTATGTTAGCCAAATGAAGAACTTCTTAGGTAGAGGTGGAGCACTTGATATTGCTAGAGAATTTGGTAAACAATCTAGACAAGGATTTGCAAGAAATGTTAAAGAAGCAGGTACTAATTTAAAAAGTGCTTTTATACAAAGAGATAAATATCAAAAGATATTTAAAAAAGAAGCAACTGTAGATGACCCTCTTACTAATATTACTAAACGTGAAATAACTGATGAAATGAAAAAAATGAAGATTGTAGAAGGAGATGGTATATTCAATACTATCAAGGCAACTTTAAGATTAAATAAAGATATAGATATACAAAATTTAACAGAGGTTCAAGGTAGAGCACTTGTAGACTTTATGAGACAAGTAGAAGTTGGTGCAGGTGGTTTAATGAAAAAGACTAAATCGCATAGAAGTAATATTATAAAAGCACAAATAATAAGAAAGGCTCAATTAGGATTAAGTGATGCTAATCATCAAATGATATTAAAACATATTGGTATACGAGGTGGTACTTTGAAAAAAAGCACTGCTAAACAAGCACAGGCATATCTGTCTTGGGTTAGCAAACTTGACAAAGGTATGACTCCAAGAGAGCATATTTTAAATGAAAGGTCTGTATTAGAATTTCAAGCAAGTGATAAATCGGGTATATTTAGAGGTTGGGAAAGGATTAAACAATTAGCATTAAGTAGTGATGCTATATTAAGAAGTATGGGTAAAAATGGAGCAAAAATAGCCGACAAAAAACTTGACCATTTTCAAACAGAGGCTAATTTATTTGGATACGGAAACTTACAAATTAAATACGCACAAAGAGCAATAAAGAAATATATGGGCAAGAAAAGATTTATTACAGGTTATAATGATAAGTTTATTGCAGATAGATTAAGAGACATTAACTTTATTATAGACCCTGCTATGGGCGAAGGTTTAAAAATGTCTAATGCTTCTATAAAGTTTATGAAAGATTACAAAAATAATCCTAATGGTAATGCTGCACAAGCAGTTAAAAGCATACAAGAAATGTATAATACATATTGGAATGCAATGCACAAATCTGCTCGTAAATTTATGAACTCTTATGAATATAGTTTATTTCAAAAGTCTATGAGTCCAAAATATGTGACAGAATATTTTACACGACAAATAAATGCACAATCAGTTGGTGGTAATCAAATTGTAATGGATTATTATAATGTAGGTAAGCCAGGGCACGATATAATGGTAAGAAGAATACAAAATCAAATAATAAAAGGTGTGCTCAAAAGAGATTTTGGAGAACAGATGGCTTCATTAAAAGCGAAAATGGACGCATCAAAAAGTGAAACAACACAAAACAATTACAAAGTAAGATTAGAAAAAGTTAAATCTCAAATGGCTAAAAGAGAAAATGAATTAAGAAATGCACAGACAGGTGTAGGTAAACAAATATATGAAGATGCTGCAACACAAGCATTAACATTTATACATAAAATTCCTACCAATGCAAGTAACAAGTTCTTATTAAAAAGGATGCCTAAATTGCCGAATATAACAGAAATAGAGGGTAAAAAGTATAATACATACGAATTAAATCCCGAAAAACTGTTAGGTAGATACATTAGAACTATGTCTAAAAATATTGCAACAATGGAGCATTTCCCCGAGTTTTCTTCACATCCTGGAAAGTTTTCATTAAAGACTATGAAGTATGATAAAGATGGAAATATTACTGAAGTACACGCAGGTGCAATGTCTCCATTATTATTAGGTCAACTAGCAAAGTCTTCTTATATGGGTAGATACGCAATTAATTCTTTATTTAATCAATTAGGATTAAACCCTGCCGACCCACTAAGTGCTATAGGAGAAAATCTTGCTGCAAGTGCTACTAGGTATAGTGCCTTATGGGGTTTATCTTCTTTTACATCGGGTTTAAAAAACTTTGCTATTGGTAATGTGATGACATTAGGTGCATTTGGACATAGGGCATTTGTAAAAGGTTTAATAGAATCTTTGAATCAAAAAAATAGAGATGAAGTTGTCAAGTTAGGTGCACACGAAATTGGAGTTAGAGATTTAGAGTTGTCGGGTATAGGTAAATTTTGGATGGAAAAAGTTTCTCATATGTCTACTGCCGAGGCTGCAAATAGAATAATTGCAGTTATGGCTGGAAGACATCAAGCAAAAGAATACGCAGACCTTATTGGTGGTAGAGGTAGTTTTGTATTTCGTAAGATTAGAATGGGAGAAGCCGAAGCACAACTTAAAACTGTATTTAGACTAAATGCAGAAGAAATCAACTTTGCTAGAACGTATGGTCTAAATCGAGGTGCACACGGACTTAAAGGTAAACGTGGTCAAAAGGTAGATAAAGAAATACAAAGAATAATGGATAAGGTTGCTCACGAATCACATATAAGAACTCAAGGTGCAACTGCCGACCCTTTTACTCCACAATGGATGCAAAGTGGGTACGGACAATCTGCTACGTTGTTTTATAGAATGGCTTACGCAGGTACAGTAAATTTAAAAAACAATATTATTGCTCCTGCTCTGCGAGGCAATATTTTCCCAATGGTAAGATATTCAATTGCTGCTAATTTTGTTGGAGATAAATTGTGGGATTTTTATGCTTGGGCATTAGGTCAAAACAAACCTATAGGAAGAGATAATGATGATTTCTTAGATTCATTTCTTGTTAATGGAAGTAAGATAGAAATGTTAGGATTATATTCATTTCTAATTAATCCATATAGTGTAGGTATGGAAAGAATAACCAATTCTAATGATATGTTGTTTCAACCTGCTATTATAAGAAACATAATATCGCTAACTTCTTTTACTTTGGGTGGACTACAAACAGTAATAAACCCTGCTAGTGCTAAATCAAAACCTTTAGCAGATTTAGCCGAAGAACTTGTGCAAAATGTTGTGGTATTTTCAAGTCACGCAGAAAAAGTTGCCGAAAAGCAAAGAAACCCTAACAAGGCTATACATAAAAATTTAAGTACATTGAAAAAGACTTGGTCTAAAAAGAATCCTTGGTATGAAAAAGAAGGTAATGTAGAAGTTAAAAGTAATAAATACAGAACAAGACATCTTAATATGTTGCGAGAGGCTTGGTTAAATGAAGACTATAAAACATTTGAAAGATACTATTGGGCAACTTGGTATTCAATTTATGATGAAAACTTAATATCTTTACAAGCAGGTGGTGCAATGGTAACTACAGAAATGGCTAGAAGACAAGCACATCAAGCATTAAATAGATTCTTCGATACATTGAATCCTTTTTATTTACCTGATAATGATGAGAATAAAGCATTTTCAAAATATCAACATTTCAAGAATTATGTGAGTGGTGTTGACAAAGAAATATTTGCTAAAGCAGAAAAATTAGAAACTCAATATAAAAGAAACAGAAGAGTTATGGTTAAAAAATTAAGAGAAACTGCTTATAAAGATAAATCTAAGTCTGATTATTTTGATGGTGGTAAGATTTTAGGGGACAATATGTGGATGTCTCCATATGGAAGTATGTTTGGTATCCCAAAAAGCCTAGAATGGGGTCTGAAAAAGTCTAGAAAAGAAAAAGTTAGCAAAAAGCCTTAATATCATATCTAAAAAGAAAGATTATTATATAGGTATACCTACATATACCTTACATCGAGATAATGCCTTTAAGACCTATTCTAGGAGGTCGTTTTTTCTAAAGTTCGGGAATTTTTGTACAATATGCCTTTGTATAGGTTAATTCTTTCAATTCCCATTGACTGCCTACTTCTTTGTCAAAAACTACATAATGAGATGCTTGGAAATTCTTTTCTAACTTAACAAACCAATATATATCTACCTTTTTATCTGCATTATTAAAAGCACCTTCATTAACATAAAACATAGTAGCATCTTCTTTTGCACATTTTACATCTATATTAGGAGAATGTGGAACGTCTAATAAAACTATATCAGGTTCTACTAATGGTTTAAAATCCACAAGTGCTGCTGCCTTGTACTTTATAGGTCTATAAGATAGATAGTCTCTTGCTATAAGTTCTCCTAAAATACCTCTAACAGATATTTCGTGCTCTCTATCTCCTCTATATTTTTCTGTGCCTTTTTTATACACATCTTTAGACATATCACTTCTAAGTTTTGCTAACTCATCTGCTAATTCGTGAAACATAGGTGGATATTCAAATATTCCTTTAAATTCCATTATTTCACACCACCCTTTTCTTGACAGAACTTTGCAATTAAAATAGCATCACTAGTGTTGAATGTAACTCTAAAATCACACATACCTTGTGCTAATTCTTTTAACCAACGCTTTCTTGTCTTTTTGTCAGATTTTGGCGTTTCAAAAAATCCCTGCCAAAGTCTAGGTCTTATTAAAGATATATTAACTTCTTCTATTTCACAAGCCATCTGCCAACCACCATAATTAGTTCCAAATGCAAATGCTGTTTTGTTGCTGTCGCTTGGGAATGCCCAAACTTGCTCTATAAATACATACACCTCACTAGGTGGAGTATCTCCTATATACTGCTTTAATGCGTGGTGCATCTTATAAAATGAATCGGGACATTTAATTGCCTTTATTCCATTTTTAGTAACTATAGAAATTCCACCCGATTTTCCAGGGTCTATACCTATATACTTCATATTATTTCTCCTTTGAATTTTTCCACGATTAACCATAACAATGGATGTAGTTCTGCATCTGTATAATATTTACATCCTTTCATTATAATATCTTCGGGAACTTTTTTTCTTTTCATACGTTTAAGTTCGAAGTATCTACAATAACCTTCTTCATAAAATGAACAATTAGTACAATTCCTTTTATAATGCTTCTGTAAATTCGGTTTCGTCATTGTAAAACTTTACTTTATCTCCATTATACCACAACTTAGCAGTACCCGTCATTCCATATCTAGCCTTTCTAGATACTACATCTATTCTATTTGCATCTCCCTTTTTAGTATCAATCTTCCAATGGTAATGAACAAATAATACATTTTCTGCTACTTGTTCTATTGCTCCACTTTCTGCTAAATCGGTTAATTGTGGTATAGATTTACCACCTCTTATTTCTAAATGTCTATTTAATTGAGATGCTAAAACTACAGAGGCATTTGATGTTTTTGCTAACCACTTGTAATCGTTACATATCTTTTCTAACTGCAATCTTCTTTGGTCTATACCTCTAGGTGGCTCTATTAATTGTATATAATCATCTATAATAACATCGGGTTTAAACTTCTTTACTTCTATAGCAGTTTGTTTAAAGTCCTTAACCTTATCAAACATTGCAAACTTGTCTTTATTATATAATAATTTTATAGCATTTTTAGTTTTTTCTAACTCTTCTATTTCACTATCTCCAAAGGTAGACTGCCTTACCATACTATATGAAAGTTTACCACTTTCTAGACATATCAACTTTTTAATCAACTCACTATTAGGTAACTCTCTGTTAAACAACATAACCTTTAGACCTTGATGTATAAACTTGCTTACTAAATTTACAAGGAATGTAGTCTTGCCGTGTCCAGGTCTTCCACCTACAATAGTTATCTCTCCTTTTGTTAAACCACCACTCATCTTATCTATATCAAAGTATCCCGACTTTACCATATTTCTAGAACCTGATGTCATTTCATCTATAGCCTTATTCATACACTCGTCCATATCAAAACCTATAGTAGGTCTAAGTTCAATTAGTTCTCCTATGGTAGAATGTGCATCTGATAATACATCGTACACTTCGTTATGATTTTCAAATGCTTTGTCTTGTACCTCTCTAGTTATATCTATTGTAGTTCTTAATAAATATTTTTCATATAACTTTTTAGCATATTGTTCTGCATTATGTTCGGACATAAAATTATCTTGTGCAAGTCCCGTAACCCAATACATATCCATTACCTTTTTTTCATTCTCAGACATATTACTAGCAATAGTAACATAATCAACAGACTCTCCCGTTTTTAACATACTAGCCATTTTTTTAAATAACATATAGTTTCTTTTAGTATACCAAACATCTTCCAAATGAACATATGGTTCTACTATATCATATATTTTATTATCTTGTAGTATGCCTCCAAGGATACTTTCTTCTAACTGTATGTCGTTAGGTTTTATCTTTATTTCTTCCATAACTTCTCCTTATTACCACAAACTTCTTTGTGAAGTTCGTTCTTTGATTATTTCAGCATATTTTGGATTTAGTTCAATACCAATCCATTTTCTGAAAAGTTTCTTCGCAACAACTGCGGTTGTACCACTACCCATAAAAGGGTCTAACACAATATCTCCTTCTTTACTACCTGCTCTTATACACAAAGATGGTATCTCTTCGGGAAATACTGCGAAATGAGCACCTTTGTATGTACTTGTATTTATAGTCCAAACATCTTTTCTTACTTTACCATCTGTAGTAGGGTCTAAAGATTCTTCCATTATAGCCTTATGGTTAAAGTAATACTTAGGAGACTTGGAAAGTAGAAATATATGTTCGTGTGATTTAGCACACCTATCTCTAACGGCTTCTGGCATAGGGTTTGGTTTATTCCAGATTATATCATTACGCAAATACCATCCATCTTGTTGAAGGGCAATTGCAACTCTCCAAGGGACACCTACAAGGTCTTTTGTTTTTAGATACGGATGAGGTGGAGGGGCAGCCCTAGACATCCTATAATTAGAGCCAGTCTCCGAGTTAGTAATACTATTACTAGAATCCCAATGACCCCCTTTTGCTCCAAAATATGTATCTCCTAAGTTAAGCCAAAAAGTTCCATCTTTTTTTAATACTCTTTTTAACTCACTAAATGTTGTTACTAGTTCTTTTACAAATTGTTCGGGCGATTCTTCTTGACCTATCTGCCCACCATTATCATAATCTCTAAGTCCCCAATATGGAGGACTAGTCACTATCGTTTGTACTGATTCTGTTTCTATCTCTTTCGACTTTTCTCTTATGTCTCCAATCAATAGCATTATCTCTATCCTCCTTCTCTACTAACCTTTGGTAGTATCTTTCTGCTTTATCTTTATCTGCAAACTTAACAGTTCTACGACCATTATTTACAAAATAGACAAAACCTAGTTCACTTGTCATTCTTATCACTATTATCTCCTTTCAACTGAAAGTCTCCTATGTTCCCTCAAGTATCTTGATAACCACAATGTCTACAGGGTGCACACACAGGTGGTATCGGCTTCATACATTGGATACATTTTTTGTACTTTTTAAGTTGATATTCCTTCAGCAATTGTGCTGGTGTTTTCTTCGTTTTCATCAATCATTCCCCACAAGAGACAAAGATAAACTATTATATCTGTGATGCGACCACGAACATCTTCTCTTTGAGATTTATGTCCATCACAAAATGCAGACACACCATCAATATGTTTTAATAGATATGTCATTAGTACCTTTTCTCTAGATATGTTTAAAGTGTTTGCTACTCTCTCAAAGTTAGCAAAAGCATTATCTAGTTCCCTTGCGTATTCTACTTGACCTGCTTCTCTCGTATCTTGGATAACACGAAAGATTTGATTAATCTTTTCCTCCATCTGCTTTCTTGTCATCAAGACTCTCCTTTGCTTGGTTGTTCATATCATCACAGAACTTTTTGAAATCCTCTCCGTCTCCTTTCCACTTTATATACTCCCAAAGTGTGAAAAGTAAACTATCTAATCCACGTTTAGTAGAATCATATAATTTTATTATATCGTTCTGTAACTCTTTATTAGTTGCTTTTTTAGCCATTTTATCTCCTATTTAAAGTTATAGTAAATCCACCTATGCACCCACCAACATTTACCATTGTTAGATGCTATGTTGGCTGCAATTTTTCTTCTTTGTTCAGTAGGCATATTTCTATAGGGTTCTGCATAAATATGTTGCTTACCCCTACCTTCTTCGTATCTATGTGAATCCCAATTTGCTAATGTTACTTTTTTCATATTATTCCTTTCAAAGACACAGAAGGGACAAAACTATGTCTGTCCCTTCCTCTTTATGGAGGCTAGTGTTATGGGAACTAGCAAAAATTTTTATGTCTATAATAAGTTGCCCTAGATATAGATAGTAATCTAAAAACCTTTACAGGTCTAAAGCCTATATATATTAGTAACTTAGCAAGACGAATCTTTCTCCTTGTCTTTTTCAGTTTAAGATGTCTATTCATTAGAACGGAATATCCTCATCTTTAGAAGGTATTGCATCTACATCAATAGGTTTACCCTCTACCCAAGGCTCTAGCCATTTAACTTCTAGAGATACTCGTTCTTTACCATCGTTACCTTTCCAAGGCTTACCATTCTTTATAACTGCAAGAATCGGCACACCTAATATATCACTTTCTGTTAAATTAGGCAACTGCTTCATCTTTTTAGTTTCTCCATCTATCTCTACCTCTTTCACTTGAGCAGGTTTTCCGATAGATTCACAGAATTGTAAGTATCTTCTATTACCTCCAGGATTAGCCTCAAAATCATCATCGGCTTTTGGATGTAAGAATTGAAAGAAACCAACAGACCTTAGTTCACGACCAACAAAATCAGAACCATTACCATCGACTACCTTTCCATCAATTCCTCTACATTTATATGTATTGTTTGCACACTCATCTGCAAGTTTAACAGTTATATTGTAAATCTTTGCTTTGTATTTACCTTTAACCATTCTATCTACAGTTTGCACTTTAGTAACGTGTGCGTGATATGAATCTTCAGCCATATATAATTTTGGAGTATCAGAACTCTCATCATAATATGTGTGTTCATATCCTTTTACATCATCTAACAAGTTATCTATATCACTCATAACTATTTTTCTCCTTTGCTTTGTTTTGCTATTATGTTGTCTAGTTTAGTTAGAGTGCCTTCAAGGTTTACTGCGTTTATAGTTTTCCCTTTTATGCCTCTCACCACTTTTCCTCTTATACTCTTATCCATTATCTCTGCTAATTTATCTTCTATTTGAGATATTTGATTTGAGTTAAGGTATTGTTTTCTATATACATCATCGGCTATGTTAGTCAACCTATTGACACATACTTTAAAACAATCTGTTACTGCAGATTTAAGGTCGTTACCTAAGTCTACATAGTTACCCGTTTTTGATGACACGGCAATCCTATGTGCTGCTATGCTTTCAAAATATCTAGGTACACCATTATCAACTATAGTTAATCTTCCGTGTACTGCAATTGCTTTGTCTCCCATAAACTCGTACTTTTGTACTTCCCACGACCATATAGGAAACTCTTCGTTTAACACTAATCTCATATATCCTTCATCAACATAGTCCATACCATTCTTATCATTTACATAATAAGAAGGAGTTCTAGTTCCAGATATGCGAGAGTGTGCCTCTGTAATAAGTTGAGATTCGTTTAACTCAACTATATTATTTTGCTTTTTCGCCATCGTTTTCTCCTTGAACGACTTCTGTCATAATTTCAATAGCACCTTGAATCTTAGTTAACGCAATCTCTAATTGAGTTCTTTGTTGCATAAGATTGTCTAGCCTTTGAGCATTAGACAAAGTCTCTTTCTTTTCTGTTTTTGCTTTTTTAACCATCATTTCTCCTTATTGTATTGAAGCAAGTATCTTTCCACTTGCAGTAGTTACATTCCCAAGATTGAACGGGAGATATACCATCTTGAATAGGAGGCATCCCCATATTCATTCTCCCTTTCAGTTGTTTCCAATATCTTTCTGCTTTCGCAAGATAACTCATTGGAACAATTTTTTGTTTTACCATAGAAGAATCTTTATTGTAATAGAACAAGAACATACCATCTAGCCTACCATACTTATCTTTGATTCCCTTTCCATAAGTTGCTAATTGCAATTCTTGGTGGTCGGATTCATTTTCTCTAGGATTTCTACCAAATTTTAATTTGTATCCATAAGAGCCTATAGTTTTAAAATCAATAAGGAAAACCTCATCTGTAACCATTTCTATAACTAAATCATAAAAACCTCTTACATTCCAATCATCAATTATGATTTCTTCTTCCATAGTTATATTTTTGATTCCCTTATAGTTATTATATAAGTCTTTATATAAGTCTTTATATAATACACTATTACTAATTTCTTTTTCTTTGCTACTTTCTTTTTCTTGGAACAATCTAAAGGCACTTTGAATATCATCGTGAACTACTGTTCCTAACCTCATTACTCTTTGAGATTTGTCATTAGATTCATTAGACGCAGGTTCATCAATTACAGAATAATAATGTTTTCTAGCACACATACCTGCACTACTTGCGTGAAAGTATTTAGTTTTAGTTTTATCTGTATATCTTTCTTGTACGTTCTTTTGATTCTCTATTTGTATATACGAGTTGTATATCCCTGCTAAATCAGGTAAGGTACTATCCGACATCTTTTATGTCTCCCTTTATCCACTTACTTAACAGACTCTTAATTACATCTCCTGCTGCATTATGTCCTTCCGTGAGACACCTTGCTCTCACAGATTTCCATAGGTCAACAGGTATATCCTTTACAAGATAACTTGTAGTTTTATTTTTGAACATATTCGTCCTCTTTTTCGGTTGAAGTTATAATACTAATAATACACATATTATTTAATAATACAAAACATTTTTTTAAAAAAATTAAAAAAAGTTTATTATCCGTTAGAAAGTCTCACAATGTTATATTATGAGACTAACTAACTTGTAGGTAGTTAACAAATCCTAAAACCACCCGATTCGTGACAGAAGATAGCAAATTCTCTAACATTTTCTTCACTAAATGGATAAGTATATTCTGAGTCTTTAGACATAAGTTCATATTGCTTTTCATAGTCTTTAACTTCTCCACTTCTTAAAGCAAAATCTAGATATTCTGCTATTTTCTTTGCTCTTTCTTCATCTATCTCCAATCCATCGTTCATATGACCTTGACTCCATTCATCATCTGAAATAAAGTCTGTTGTATTGTAGATATAGTCCCATAGTGGTCTCCACCACCATACATTATTCCTAAAGTAAACTCCTGGATTAGAAGCCTCAAAGTCTCCGTGTTGTTTCCAATAAGCATCTTTTGTTCTTTTTGAAGCAGAATCTAATTTATTCCACTTTAAAGACCAATTTTCCTTTCCTTCTTCACTTTCGCCTATCGTAACATCATACTTATACAGAGTCTTAAACTCTTCTTTACTTTTGTTCATTTTAGGATTCATACCATAGACATCAAAACCCATAGTAATCTCCTTTTTTATTTGTTATCGTTACTTGGTTCTTCATAGATGGTATTACCATCCATATCTTGTACTGATGATTTAGATTCTAGGTAGTTATTAATAAGTTCTCCAATATCGTTGAACTTGCTAATATCAGCACCTAATCTAAAAGCCTCATCTCTAGCCTCACTATACTTAGTAGTTAGAACAATACGTTCTTTTTCTAAATCTTCAATTCTAGATTTAAGGTTTGTTATATCATCTGTTAAGTCTCTAATTACTAGGTCTTTACCATTGGCTTGATTTTCCCAATAGGTATTACCACCATACAGATTCTCAATGGCTTGGCTTATTTCTCTCCAATCTTGCATAGATACACCTTCTGCTTCCCATACTATGTCCAACATCAATTGCAGAGTTTTATTATCTATCCAATCCATATGAGGTCTTTTAGTGGTAGACTTGGTAATAGATTGTACTACTCTATTTTCCTTGCTTTCCATTATTGAACTCCAATTTACAGGCACTTGGGTTATTGTACACAGGCTGTATTATAACATATGTGCCTACTTCTATGTTATTAGCCTTTAAGAAATGATTAGGCAGAGTAATTCTACCTTTATCATCAATCTTTGCTTTACTTATATTCATTGTCATTTTTCTATCTTTCTTACTAGAATCCAATCTCCTATATAGAAAACTCTATCTAGTACTTTGTTGTTAACTTGAACGGCAGTTAATTCGCCATCTTCATATAATTCTTCGGCAGGAACTTGTTCATAATCAAACTCTGGAACATCCTTCTCATCATATCTAACTTTTTTAAATAACATTATTTATCCTCCATTATTTGTATTTCGTCATCTGCTAAATCAATGTTATAGTCTTGTTTCCATTGTTCTTTGCATTTTCTAATAAAATCTATTTTACTATCTGCTTCAAAAGTGGTTGCCCACTCTACCTTAATTACTGCGTCGTAATCCATAGTACCTCCGATATTAATTACTTTTTTATAGTTACCTCTACCACCACATTCAAAACAAGCCTCAGTAACTAAATCATTACTATCATCTAAACCTGAACCTAAACATTCTTCACAGTCAACTAATTCATATTCTTTCATAAAAACCTCCTTATAACACGAAAAGGCAGTATTTCTACTGCCCATCGTGTCCGACGAGATAACAACTTGATTATACTGCTTAACCTATTGTTGCTTCTTCTCTTTCTACCTAGTCAATCTAGGCAGAATTTTATCCTTGATAAGTATTAAAGAACCTTTCGGCTTCTTCTTCTCCGAATCGTTCTTCTACTACATTACAGATAATACCAATCATATTGTGACCGAATTGACTACCCTGTAATGATTCGCACTCTTGCTCCATCTCTTTTAGAGTTGCAGTCTTAAGATTGAACTTCGCCATTGTCTACCTCCTTTTCTGCTTCTCTAAATAACTCATCTATCTTGTCCTTACCACATCTTGCATATTCATCTGCTGAATCTGCAGAACTTTCGGCATCTTCGGCACAACTTCTAGCACTTGATGCTTCTTCACTAGCATAAGAGGCAGAACTTCTAGCCTCTTCTAGGTCTTCTCTTATTTCATTAAGAGCATCTTTGCTAACAAGTATATGAGTATCTGTATTAAATGATTGATAAGCCAAGTCTTTTTCTTTCTCAAGTGCTTGAATATCATCATTCAGTTTCTTGTTATCATTCTTCATTTGAACAATCTCATCTCTAAAATTCTGTATAGATGTAATAAGATTGTCAAACTTAGTTTCTAAGTTAGTTTCCATAACTACTTTCTCCTTATGTTAGAATGGAGGTTGCATCATTTTACTTGCAGTTCTACTATTTTCCTCATACTCTCGTACAAGTTTCTGTAGTAATGCTAGTTTAATACGAACTCCATTGATTATTATTATATGTTCTGTGAAACATACCTTTGCAACTACGGGTTCTTGTGCTATATCTATATCTGCCGTAGTGTCTCCGTTATGCCTCCACACTATGTGTTCTATTTTGTCAGACATAATGTCCTCCTATTTGTCTTCGAAAAACATCTGTATAACTGTAGCAATTATAAAGAGTAATCCGAATATTATTATTACAGACCAACCATCAAAGCAAAAACCATTACATTCCACTACTTACCTCCTTGAAATATTGCCTTCATCATAGCAGGCTCGTTACATTTTACTTCTTTTTTAATGGTTTTCTGCATAAACTTACCATCTGTGATTTGTATGTCTGCAGGGTCTAACTCATTCCATTCTTCTTTGAGTTGTATTTCACAACTATCAGGTAAACCAAACTTAAATTCTATATTAAGTTTAACAGAATTGTCGTTTGAAGTTTTACCTATAATATGTTGAGTACTTAAAGTAACACTATATTCTGATATATCCTTAGTTAACTCATTCAAGACAAATACATCTTTTATAGTTTGCATTTGGTCTTCTGTGCAATCATTGAACACTATCCCTGATGCCCAAGACCAAGATATTTTGTCAACAATATCATTACCTAGCAAATCATCTAAAGTATTTAGTTTATCTGTTAAGTATGATATGATTAGATTGAGTTCTTCTGCTTTACCCTTTTCATAGGTAAGCAATCTGTGTGCTTCTATCATAATAGACTCCTTGTATTTAGTTTTCAAAAAACATATA
>CERT01047827.1_pt1 | contig 24815 bp, 14 predicted proteins | sample 530691 | NCBI WGS metagenome assembly CERT01 (sample SAMEA2620861, study PRJEB7988) | marine metagenome | biome: marine biome (ENVO:00000447); feature: surface water layer (ENVO:00002042); material: "saline water (ENVO:00002010), including plankton (ENVO:xxxxxxxx)" | depth 5 m
GTTCAAGCGCATCAGTGAGATCCCGGGGATGGACGTGTCCGTGGACATGGATTCATCTACTCATCAGTGCTTGTATTACTCACTCCAATCTCAAACCTGGGGTCACGATTGCCTGCGTCGTTACTTGGTATCGTCACCGTATGGCCAGAAGTATGAGATGACACAGGCGGACGCGTATTTTATGTATGAGCCACATATCTCAACAACAACACCGTCTTTCACGTCCGTCGACGCGTGCCAGACGTACTCGGGCAACATGACGGAGTATGAGTCAGAGTTCAACAACTCTTACCCCAAGTTTGTGTGGAGCGGTGACAGCACTAACATGGTGCCCGTAGCAACGATGCACACGATGAGCACGGGGGAGCAGAGCTTTCGGGAGGCGCAGGCACTGGAGCGGCTGGAGCATCTACTGGACAACACTATCAAACCAGCACTTGAGAAGATTCCCGCTAATCTGAGTGACCAAATCGAAATCCGAGCGTGGAGCGTAGAGGGTGACGAGATCCACCAGCTCGTGGATTGTGTCATGCTAGGCCCGTACTCGGCCGCGGACATGCACTCGACATTTGAGATGAGCAATGCAGAGCGCTTTCCCGTGCCACAATACCATCGAGGTGATCCCAACTCTCGCTTATTTGTGAATGACGGGACTGCAGAGACCAAGGGCTCGGAAGCACGTCAAGAGATTATGGCGGCTGCACAGCAGCACGTGTCCAAACTGTATGACTCCACCATTACAGAAGAAGCAAAGAACACTCTACACCAGATCAAAACCATGTTCAGGGACATCTCCAACATGAAGTGTTTGTGCCCAGGATCAGAGCCTCCCAGTCTCTCGTGCTGTCAGAATGCGGATAAGCTGAGTGACATCAACTTTCGACTCAAAACCCTGTTTCAGGACGTGTGGGCAGTGACTAACTACCACAACGTAACCATGACCTCACTCATGAACTCTAACATTCTTCGAGATGATTTATGGTCCACGGACGAGTTCACTTACGCCTCATCGTACGTCTTCACTGACGAGGACAAGCAGCAGCTACAGCACCACTATGTGTTCAACAACAGCGCACCAATCATGTCCTATTCCGTGGACGAGGTACCGTCAAGTTTTACTCAAGAAACGCTGTGGTCGACGTGCATGGACTTGTTATCAACTCCGTTCTTTACCTTACCAGTGCGACCAACCACAGGCAACGACACGAGCTTGCACGTAGACGCGGACATGCGCTATGACCCGGCTACAGAGACATCGACGGGCTACCTCCACGGTATGGAGCGTGCAATTGAGAAAATCCTTGAACGAGCCCGAGACGATTCACCCGTATTCTGGACCAACGTGCACCGATACGTGCCGTCGGACAGCGCGTGGTGCGAGGACCTACAAGCGTCACCTACCCCTACCACCACGTCTCGTGCTAACATCTACACCCCGACGACCATCAACAACATCACCTTGCAACCCGATATCATTTACTCACAACAGCTCAATGAGACGGTGTTTGTCGGTCACGTCACCTCACACTGCCTGTGCAACTGGCATAATGGTGCGGCGTGTGTCGTGCCCAAGTGCTACGAGGTGGCAGTGAGTGCGGAGTTGAACGCGCGTTGGCAGGAGCTCTGTACCCGGGGTACGTACACATCTCGTGCCGATCTACTCCTGTTTATGCAGGTACTAGACGAGACATCCGTGTTTGACACCGCGTGGCTGGATGCCCCACCACCTCCGTTGCTGCGATGTGACGCACTCCTTCCAAGTACATCGTGGGGCCTTCTCGACACTAAGCTTCACGGGGATTGGTACAACCAAACGGAAAACACTCAACACATCAGTATCCACGAGCTAGCCACCAGCGGACCTGCGGGCCTGCGTTTGGGCTTACTCAGCGAGGGTCCCAACACCCTGCACGACTTTGTGACGAAACACAAGCTTACCAGCCGGAGCCCCGACGACAAAATGGTTAACTATCAGTATCAACACACCATCGCCCAACCTCACTGTCACAATCAGCGCCAGCAGTTTCTACACACCAACCTCAGCTTGTACTTTCGAGATGTATTTTTCCCTATGGCACATAGCATCCACGAGGCCCCGATTACTTCATACTGCTCAACGTGGGCAATTGAGTACGCAATGGAGCAGACACTGAAGCAGATCTTACCGTTCAACGACAACACTCTCGTCGAACAACAGGAGCGCACAAGCAAGTGGAAAACGCGTTGCGACGTGCAGCTACAACAGATGGGAATTTGCTTGTTGAGGGGGGTGTACGATATCGTTCCAAACAATACATCGAGCGTACCAGAGCATTGCTTATTCACCATCGGAGACCCTCATGGATGTGCCAGCTCCGTGTTCTACGTCACCCCACACTGCCTGGTGATGTGCGACGGCCAGTTCTATGCACCGGCGCAGGACAACGATACCTTTACCAAAGCTGGTTCTACACCGATCGTTGACCCTCGTACGTTTGCGGACCACCCAGCTGTCAAATTATACAGCATGCACTGGCCGTCTCGGATTGAAGAGAACGAGGTTGCGGGCGAACCACACCTGGCAGAACTCAACACACAAGCACTCAACGCCGAGCTCCAAACCATTCAAGCACGGCTACAAGACGTCAACTTTGAAGATGAGTCATTGTACAGAAACGTCCAGCATCTCATTGAGCTCCAGGAGGTTTCCACGGACATGGAAGGTGAGGCTCCCGACGCCTACTGCGACGACCTGCTTGACTATTTCGACGGTACCGTGCAGCACCCGGTAGGCTACCACCCCACCACGGGCTGTGACGCGTCCACCACCAACATGCGGGGCTTCGACAGTTGGATGTCCAAAGGAACGCAGTACGCCTGGAACGTCGACCCTGTGCGCCTGCGCAACATGACCAAGTACTCCAGCATCTTTGGCACGTCTCACCTGGTGTGTGATGCCGGAGTGTACGGAGCACTGGACTACAGTCTCAATCCGTACTTTCTCCAAACCCGCTGGGACCCACTCCAAAAGGCTGACCCAGCGATACCGTATGAGCCTGAAACGATTGACGTGGAACGCATGTCGCTGTTTGGTTTACCGTCCTACGACGCGTTCGACACGCCCATTCAGACCGAGGAGAATTTCATGCGCCACTCTGTGGGTCTGATACGTGACTGGCTGCGGTGGTACGGCGACGACCCGGAGCTCCAGGCCAAACTGGACGCGTCCTGGCCCAATTGGGTCCGCTGCTCGCTTGAAGAGATTGACTGTGAGACATACGGCATTGACACTAATACGGCCATGGATCAATGCACCCTACCCCCACTCCTAACATGTACGCAGGACAGTGATTGTGTGTCGGGTAACGCCACTCACGACCTCGTTTGTCTTCAAAACAACCACGACGAGAACAATGAGGGTATCTGCGCCAAGCGCAACACGTGCTATCAACACGCCCACTGTCCGGACGATATGCTCTGCTCTGGCGCGGGTACGTGTGTAGAGCCCCGTATTTTTATCCGCAACAGGCTCGACGCTACGATCTCCGCACAGATGTTTGCGGAGAGTAACCCCTCATGCTCGCAGTCAATGAACGGAATGAGCCAGTTCCAGAACATTCCGGACTTTGCCCATGCCAATGGTATGTGTAGCTTTCGCAACTGGATGCACTACACTAACCTCACACGGGACGCTGAACTTCAACCCGACGGCCTTCTTCACATCAAAAATCACCGCAAGCGTTTCAGCAACAGCGACGTGGCACAGGACCTCTACCATGAGCTAAATGTCCTGCGGCCGTACGTCAGCGGATGTGACCGCTCGTACCAGCACACGGACTACCACTACTGCAGCCCACACCACATTCCTGCGCGGCGCGGGTATGGCGAGGGACTCGAGCAGCTCTGTGCTGACGAGGACGAGGACAACGCGTGCTACATGAAGGCCACCAAAACTTGGATGCACACCGCTGACACGAGCAGCAACCTCACCGCGCGGTTCTGTGACCTGTACACGGATTACACGTCACACACGGCGTTCCTTAGCCCGTATACATACGTTAACGAGGAGGGCAATGAACAAGATACGTTGGAGCACGTGCCCGAGACCCTCAAGCGTTGCTACGACTTTGAGATTTGTCCAACTGTGCGCTTTCTCGTGGAGGGGCGTGGCGTGCACAAGCGCCGGGTGCTGATGGTGGACCGTGACGATCCCAATGACAGCTCAGACCCTTTTGTGCTCCAAGACCGGATGCGCTCGTACCTCCACAGCGACGCCGACGAGTGCTTTGGTGTTGGGTACCACGTACAGGGGAAAACCCTGTGTGTTGTTGATCGCTACACCCTTCCTCTCATCGACGCCGTCTTCAACACAGACGCGCAGTTACAAGTGGAACACGTACCAATTGACACATATAGCTCGACTTCCAACCCGCGATGGAATGCTGACTACATCCACGATCTGTTTGTTAAACTCCGAGAGGGTACCGGCGGCTTTGCCAAGTGTCCCCGGGCTTTCTCGCGTGTGATGAATGGAATGCAGCACGAGACGTTGTTTACGGAATTTTTAAAAGTACTCACACGCACGTACAAAACGAGTGCTCGAGAGCAGGTCACACAGTACGCCAATGCATTACTTCCAGCACTATTTGGAATTGACGCGCAGACAGGTGAGGGACGTGGTTTGAATACCATCGGTGACTACGTTGAGCACGCTGCTTGCATGGACTGGATATCTACGGCGTTGCAAGAAGCTAAAGAACTCGCCCGTCGTCCCGACGAGATGCCGTACGTGGTTGAGAGCATTTACCCGGACAAGACACCGGGCACGTCATTGTATGTATTCCACGAGCGGTCCGCGGTCGCTCTTAACATTACCTGGTTCTGGCAGTGTGTCGTGTTGTCAGAAGCTGGAGAGGACGGTGGTGTCACCAATCAGTGGTTGGAGAAACTGACCAATCCCACTTCCGATGAACAATTGGAATGCGACAACTTTGACGAGGACGTCACTGACGATATCAGGCTTACCATGAAAAAGAGGCTGCAAACCGCAGGAGGCAAAGACGGAGCTCTTTTCAAAATGTTTGAGCAAACTACCGACGCAGGCACCGTGGATGTCGTAGCAGATGTTCGTCAAGTCATCCAGTTTGCCCTCAACGAGCTTCGGCTCGGCAGCACGCCGCACGTGTACTGTATGAAAACATACACACTGCGAGATACTCAAACCCCATGGTACGTCAATTCATCCTGTGCCAACGTGTTTCATGAGGCTCAGAACCAGGTGCCACCTCTTCCGAGCTGTTGGGAAAAATACGGCTTGGACCTGGGCATGGTTGGCGGGCAACTCGTCGATTTTACAGACGACATTGATGTCAGTATCACTAACATGGCGGTGAAAGCAGAGGAGCTTTTATTAGGCTCGCGGATGGCCGTGGACCAAACATTTGCGTTTACTCTTGAGAAACTGATTGAACGGGGGTTCATCAAGGAGCGTGATCAGGAGTTGCTGGACGAAGTCGACGGCGCAGACGATTTCTTCCCTGTGTATTTCTTTACGTATCTGGAAAACGACCTGGACCCTCCTCCCGTGCAGTCCTTCTTACACGACAGTATTGCCAGCGATATGTTTACCATCAACAACTACGCCACACTCGATCAGAACGAGGGTAGTGCGTGTCGCGGCGATCTCTCTCTCAGTGATGTCACCGTGTTCCAACTCACATCACCCGAATTTGAAGTTCAGGACGACGGGTTTGTGGAAGCTACCAGGGGCTACACGCTCCAGGACGACAACAACGCCTCGTTGATTGGTAGGCGGTATCTTACGCAAGATCAAGCGCTGTTTTTACTCATGCGCGTGATTAAGCGCGAGATCTACAACACATTCTCGTTCCGTGAGAACAATCTGTATCTTGACACATTCGCGTCACAGCTCGCGTTCCCTGACTTTGGCATTGACATGATGAGCCAGGTTACAGCTGCCAAAGAATACAACGATTTTATGGCACAGAAGTCGTTTGCATGCTCGGACGACCAAGAAATGCTCTTGTATGCGGAGACCAACATTGTGCACAAGCGCATGCGGGACTGTGTTAATCGCCTACAGGAAGACATTGGTTGGAAGATTGACACCAACGAAATCCTTCAGCTCCATGTCCCCACCCACGTTGTCAAATCAGGCTTCTACCCTGCGTACACGGAACACTCCGCCGATAAGTTCCTTGATGATATCACCAGCAGTAAGTGGACCACGGAGCAATATGTCTCTGCTCAGGACCTGGTGTGCTACAAAACACGCACGGGCAACGCAGAGCCTCTCAATCCACTCTGGGCTGGAGGGTATGACGTACTGACCTGTCCCCAGGGCGTATCCTGTGGCTGTGACACCACGGTCGGAATCGGCGACACGCGCTTCGTGGACGCGTCCTGTCGCAAACGGGACGACGAGCAATGCAGTGATTTGTTCCCCGACTTTGCACGAGCTTCCATACCACTCTCCTGTCAAACCCTCTCTGCTCAGTTCCAATCCGTGACCATGCCCAGAATGGGCTCTATCAGAGCCGACGAAACCCCGCTCTGTCAACGCACGCCGTCCCTGGACGCCACCACGTGTAGCCGACGCTTTGGGACACTGCACGGGAATCCGGGCTTTGTCCCTGGTTCCATTCTATACACAACTCCGTTCTCACGAGGCGGGGTGGTACAGCGCGGACTCTGGGGCGGCAGCAACTCTATCTTCCGAGGTCAGCGTCACGAGCGATTCCTACCTGAGATCACACCAGCTATCCAGCTCTTGTCCGGTGACATTGCCGGCCATGCGCTAGAGTTTGAGATTGAGCCCAACGGCAATCTGTACCTGCGGTGTGTGTCGATGTTACCCGTAGAGTCACAGGACTCCTCGTTCCAAGAGCGGTTTCCCTCCCCACCATCCAACGAGTGCACGATTCCCTCTGGTGAGTGGATGAAGAACCTGGAGTCCTCCTGGCTCTGGCAACACAACACACTCAAGTCCGAGTGGCCGACACAGACCGTGACCTCACCCTCCGTCTCCTGGAAATGCCCGCTCCAGCGCATCGCTGCCTACAGCAACCACAGCAAGGCCTTTTCTGCGCTCACGCCCAGCCGCGACCGCAACAAGGTCCGCTTTGAGCACATCACAGAAAACAGTCACTTTGCCCATCCTACAGTATCGTCCATCGACGTGATGCCCCACCTCAAACCAGCACGATTTATTGCCGACAACCTTGCCTGTGCCACCTACGACGTCAACGGGCGCGCGTTCTGCCACGGCAAGAACTTGCTCGATTTCTCTCTCAACAGCCTGCTCACATACACGGACACGTGGTCACAGTTTACTCTCGTTGAACCCAGCAATAAGTGTGATCAGATGCTCGACTGGCCCCACCAGAGCTTCACAACGAGAGACCAAAAAACTGTCCGGTCTGAGTACACAGAGCGCTGCAACGTTCTCCATCGCCTGCCAAGCTTTGGTGTCAAAGCCACTCGCATTGAGAATGTAATCAGCAAAGGAACGTCGTCGGCTTCCACATCACCTGGTGGTGTCTGTCACATGCAACAGCTACCACACCTGCAACCATGGAGTGAGGTGTGTGTGGAAAATAAGATACCATGCAACACACAAAGCAAAAATGCTGTACAGACATGCATGGACGATGGCGATTGGCTGTTCTGTCGGTATTTATTTAATCAAGAAATTTTGTCAGAATCAGAATCAACATTCACCCTCCTGGACAAGATCATTCAAATCCGCAAGCTAGCAGCGTACCAAGCCAAGCGCCAGCCAACGCGCCGCGCTCAGCGATGCTCGCAGTGTGCCGCAAACCATGGCACCAATACCAGTGGCTTCCAGGGCGGGTTTGTGAATCGCTCCGGTGCCAATGACCCACTCCCCGCGTCCCCGCTCATGAGCGTCGGTATGCCCATGCGACTGAGCACGGAGCGCATGTTAGCTCGATACCTGCGCAAGATTGTGTGTCCCCACGCCAGCGAGGAGCCCTGCGCCGAGCTTCTGGCTATTTTCAACACGGATGCATGGACCACGGGTCAATTTCTCCGTGCATTCATGTCCGCTAATGACACTGCAGGTTTACTCAAACAATGGGACGTGGGTAAACAAGATACATTTGACCACACTCTCTTTGGCACCAACTACACCGACGACGCCGCACTCTGGAGTCGCAACTGGGTGTTTTGTGACCAGGCCACCACCAACAATGCGGGCTGTAATGGCTCCATCTCAAAAACCGAGTGGCTGGACCCGCACGCCCGGCCTGACGCGTGTCGGCGGGCCATCCTCGATAGCAAGACCACCGAGAGCCTCCCCGTGCACTTTTGCTTGCTCGACAAGAACACCGAGCGTCTGTGTCAGTACGTGGTTGAGTGGACGGACGAGATCACGTCAATCTTATGCAAAGCTGCCGGCCTCCCCGAATGCCCCGAGACAGATTTCTTCTACACCCCCACCACGTACGCAATCGAGAACCGCGAGTTTGTGTCAGAGACGGTGCTGGGATTTTATAATTCCATCGACGACTCTGTGTGCGCTGCCTCGTTGACCGATACTGAAGTCCAAGCACAGGCCCTGTCCAACGCCATCCAGAAGCAAAAGTGCGACGCAGTGCCAGTGGCCGTGACCAAATCCATTATTCAGAAGATCCACGAGTCCATTCGTAACCTGTACCGCTTGATTTACCACGCGTTCTCTGCCACCACGTACTTTGGGCTGACCATTATCAGCATGATTGAGAATGTCAATGTCGGATTCTTCTTCAATCGGTTCAAGTTTCATTTCTTCATGGTTATCCAGTCGTTCTTTGAAATGATATACAAGTTCATCATAACCATCCTCAAACACATTCCAGGCACAAAATTCCTGGTCGACGCCATCTGCGTCATTCTGAAAATAATGAAAGTGGCTTTCTGTGGATTGTTACGTGGTATGGAAGTAGCGTCCGAGTTTGCAGAGACAACAACCTCCCACTTGAATACAGCCCGCGAGGTTATGTGGACGTACTCACCGATGGGTCTGATTAGCACCGCAGCAGGAGGCGACGATACGGTTGGCAACTTCATGAAGAAAGGACTCTCACAATATGTGATTGACGAAATGGGCGAGGAATACTCTGGCATTGAGAACATCTTTACCATTCCCAAGGTCTTCTTCCGAGACGCCGCCGACTTTGTGTGCAACTTTGACACTTGTCCCAAGTTTGACTTCAATGAAAACCCAGATAATAGCACACTGCCCTCACCCACGCGATGCTGGCCATCGTATCAAACCTTTTTCGGGGATAACCAGCAGCTCTCCTGCACGGCTGCGGACACATGTCGGCTCTCGCTGACGTCGACTGACACGAGTTTGGGCTACGCCGACGCGGACCAGATGGTGCCCTGTGGTCAGTGTACAGCAATGTCCGCGGGCTTTGATGATTACGGGTGTGACGCCCTGACCAAGCTCTGCACGTGCTCCGTTCCCCGTTACAGTACAACACAGTGCCTGAGCAATGATGAGTGTCAAGCCAGCTCGGCCACGTGTAATTACATCGACAGTGAGTTCCAGCTCCTCCCTACACCCACTGACTGTGCGGTGTGCACGTCGCAGAAAGTGTGCTACATGGAGCCCGGCGCTGAAATTGGCACCTGTGCGTGTGGGCTCACCTCGATTCCGTTCTCACAGTGCCTCCCGGAGACCCAAGGCAAGGTTGTCATTCCGCACCCGGACAAGATGTGCTTGTACGAGACTGAGCGCCGGTTCAGTGACATGTCCCGTAGTCAGTCCACGTTCTCGCACAGCCTCTCCGTATCCTGTGCTGACATGAATCAGCTGTCCGCGCGGTGTCTGTACGTGACGGACTTCAGAGGGTACTTTATCGTCAACCAGCCCGGTTTCTCTGGCCGGCGACTTCTAGGTATGACAGTCGAAGAAAAGGACAACATCGACTCGAGTATTACCCATTCCCCCGTCTGTCGCGACGCGCTGCACCCGGACAATCGCATGGCCTTGTTCCACGCCCGCGAGGAGTGCATCCGTGCGTACATGACGAGCATGGACACCATTCGCACGATCAAAATGGAGGGCAAACTTAAGCCCTGCACGTTCTGTAGCGTCGAAGACTTCAAGCACGAGGCTAAAAACAACCCAATGTTTCTCGTGTCTATTGCAGTCAAGCCTGATTTGTGGCTGTCAATCTCCACCAAGCACGGCCCGGGCCGGCACATTGCAAGCATCTACAAGACCGCCAAGCAGCTGCACGATGTGATCATGAAAGACCTACGCACGCCAAGTGTAATCAAAACTCGGCTACCTACTAACCACACCACCCACAACACCACACACACGGAGACCACAGCAAATTTCTCACACACCACACCCACGCTCAACCGGCGCCGCCTCCTCACGTACACGGACATTGTCAACTCCATCCAGCAGGAATTCGAAGCCGCCACCTCCATGCACCAGAGCTTTGCCTCGCAGTTTGCGTCGACGTACGATTACTCCTTCCCGGATCTCACTGACAGTCAGCAAACCATCTGGTTCCACGACTGGCCCCCGACCTATGACTCGTCCTCTTCAAACTGCAACATTTTCTCCAACACACTCACCCTCGCACAGTGGGCCATCGGCAACGCCACACTCCCTTTCACCCCCGCAGGCCGTGCGCTCCAGGCCACCCCAGCGTCCCGTTTGCGCGACGCCTGGCCTCGCATCAATACGACCAATGTTACCGTGCAGGATGACGGCGAGGAGGAGGACATTCTCGTTGACTGGTTCACATGGGTAGTGCGCAAGGCTCTGTCCTGGGTCAGTCTCGACTCGCACTCTCTGTATGACCTCTTCTCCGCCATGACGTCGGAGATTCTCAGCGCTACAACCTGCGACTACCAGGCGATCCAAACCTGCTCCAAGTGGTACGTGACGCTCTCCACCGGTTTCATTGTCACCGTTGTATACTTCAGTGTCTGGTTCCTCCTCTGCTCTGTGTTTCAGCTCACATTCATCGCCGCTCTGACCATGCCCCTCTTTACCATCGTGCTCATGTGGGTGTGCTACGGTTACAGTCCGTTCTGCTTCCCCCTCATCCCCGTGTGCGCCATGCGCGACCTCCACGACAGCCTCAACATGGTCTTTCCCCGCTACATGCGGCTCCCACTTTCCCTCGCTCCCAACTGCCCCAACACGGGCATTGCCGGTGGTGCCCCGCTCTACAACAACTCGTGTGTCCAGGACTGTCGCCTGCCACCTTTTGAATACACGTCCTGGCACGCTGTCGTGGCCTGGACCACCGCAGAGTTTGGCCCGGACGCCGTCCAATGGACCCTCGACAACACCGACACGATCCCGTTCATCGACCACGACCTTCTCCGCTTTCAGCTCGAAATCAAGGACAAGATGATACAGGACGATAACTATGACCTTGTCGCCGGCAACCGCGTCTGCGCGCTCCTCTCCAGCTATCAGGTCATGCCGTACCTCCTCATCGTCGTCGTCGTATTCCTCGCATTTGTCACCGTCGTCCGCACACTCTTCCTCGCCATCGCACCGCTCACGCAGCTGGTGGCGACCACGTATGTGTCAATCTTTGTGCAGGATCGGAGAGAGAAGGAACATCTCGATTGATTGTTTCTGTACTCATTACACACTATAATATCCTCTTTTTCCACCATACCTATAAAAGCCCCCTCACATTACCCCCAGTCATGTTATCCAACTACATCTCCCCCATGATCCACCCGCACGGCGTCGTGCACGGCAGTGAGTACGTTGCCGTCAATCTCGACGACTCCCTCGAATCACAATGTCCAGTCGGGGGAGTCGGGGATCAGGCCGTCGAGGTCCCTGTCCCAACCCTCACATCCCTCTTCTACAATAAGAGTATTCTGTTCTCCAACATCTGAGGCGCTCAATACCGTGGTCTCGCAGCTAAAATCAAGATCGTCGGTCTTCATAGCCTCAAGGAACTGCTGCGTGTGCTCCTCCGCCGGTCCCGCGGCCTCAATGTCGGAGCACTCCTCCGGCGCCATCGCCTCACCCGCCTCCTCCACCACATCAGCAACCCCCATCTTGCACACGGGCCTCGATGCCAACGACAGGAGACGATCGTGCCACTTGCTCGTGAACGCGTAGGCCTTGTCAAAGTCGCCCTTCAAATACAGCAGAATGCCAAACGCCAGCACCACTCGCATCGCGCTCTTGTCTCCTGTAGGGTGACCGTCTGCCTGCACGTTCTCAAGCAGAACCAGCACTCCATGCTCCGCGTCACTGAAGCCGTTGAGAATGTCAAGATTGAGCTTGAATGGGTCGTTCCAGAAGCCAATCACTGCCTCGGCCATGGCAATGATTTCAAGCTCCGAGTAATCCCTATCCTTGCGTTTACCGGCGTCAGAAGGCAAGAACTTGAGCATCTCCGGAGACGGGTCCATCTTGGCCAAAATCTTGTCAACGTCCACCTTGTTCTGTATCTTCTGCAGCAGCATCGTCTCCGCCTTCGGCATGTGGTAAATCGTCTTGATGCGAGAGTCCTCCCTATGCACAGGCATCGGTACCAGCAGCGGCTTCTCAACCATGCCCTTCTCCTCCTCATCCAAGTCCTCCGGTAGAAAGAGATTCTCGCTGCTGCACGAGCTCTTGGGAGACGTGCTGGCCATGATCTCCTCCATCATCATCTCGGTGTCCATGACCTCGTGCTCGTCCTGCCCCGCTGAGCTCTCGTCGTCGTAGTACCCATCAATGCGCTTGCTGTCGTTGAAGTACAACGTAACCAGCTCTTGACACGAGATGTTCTCTCCGTTATTATTAATGTGTCGCAAGCGCATGTTCTTCAAGAAAGACTTGAGGTACGAGAGACCGCTCTTGATGTTTTCCTTCACACTGAACTTATCCCAAATTGCTCTAACATGTACCGCCTTGGGCGTCGCCTTTGTCTCCTTCATGACGGTCTCCAGCTCGCGCTGCAACAGCTGCCTCGTCTCCAGCAACAACACCGAACGCTTGTTCTTGGACTTGTTGTGGCGGTAGTACTGGTACGCCTGCATCGGATTGATTCCGTGCTTCTTCGCAAAGGCAAAGCACTCCTCCTTGCTGATCTTACCCTTCGGCATGTGTTTGTCAATCAACATCTTGCTCTCCAGTGAGATGTAGTTGCGTTGCGTGACCCCGCGCACCGCGCTCCGTGCACGCACACCCGCCTGCTCCATGTGCGTGGTAGGTCTTCGGAAGTGGAAGGGCTAAGAGGCGCCAAATCCGAGAGTTCTGATAAGGACGGGCTAAGTAGTTTTAGGGAACAGTTGTATTGTATAGTACTGAGAATTAAATGTAAAATGAAACGATCTGTTTTGATGGTACTACTCAAAAACCAAATTAAATGTAAAATGAAACGATCTGTTTTAATGGTACTACTCAAAAACCAAATTAAATGTAAAATGAAATTTGGTATAAATCTTGATACCAGAAGATTTTTGACTAAAATTATAGTATAAACATACATCAAAATTAAATGTAAAACGCAATAGGAGCCGTTACAATGTCTCTATACAATCCGAGACTTCCGGAGACCCACCCATCCACTACAAGTGCCACGGTCATGAGCAGCAACAGCTCCGGCAAGAATAAGTTGAAGTCCATCGACAAGAACCAATGTGTTCCGCGCATGAAAAAGCTGCGCGGACGCATTGTTAGGCCCGCCATGAGCACGGCGGAGATCAAAGCCTCTGATGAGCGCCGCAAGGCGGAGGAGGAGTTGCAGCACCGCAAGGCCGATGTCCAGGAACGCACGAGCAACTTTCTCCAGGATTGCATTGACGAAAAGAGGGCGGCAACGCCATACGAGTCCGACGACTCTGACGACATTCCAGTCATGGGCGAGGCCGTGCCGAGCGGCTTTGGACAGAAACAGTGGATGGAGAAGCGCGGCCTGCCTTACGGCGGAGATGACCCTAATTCCTGGGCGAAAAAGCGTGCGGCGGCGGATGGTAAGGATTCTGTTCCCGAGGACGGCAACCCTGTTTCCGAGGACGGCAACCCTGTTCCTGAGGACGAGGAGTCCGCTCCCACGTACACCCGCTCCCACCTGCAAGTGGACGAGAAAGATTGGTGTGACAAGCGCGAGGCGAAAGGCAAGGAGGTTCCGGAGCCTGAGCACCCAATTACTCCATGCTCACCGGAGGACTATGACCTCTTTGACGGCGACGAAAAGGCCCGCGAGGAGTTCTGTAAGTACGCGGCCAAACAGATGTTTGACGGTAAGATGGGGTGGTAAGGCATTCGAGTTAGCATCTTTATTTACACAGCATTAAAGCGCAATCACAACCCCTCCATCCGCCGACTCCGCTTGCTCACCCGGATGATATCGATGTCCGACACCATCAGTGGTGCAGTCTCGTCCAGCACCAGTAACTCTAGCGTCATGACCTTACCGTCAAACGCCACCTTGGCCTCCCGCAGCCGCGCGGGCGAGTACGCCTCCACCGTCTTCAACTCCGACAGCATCACCGCACACGCGCTCTGGTTTGAAAACGGAATCGACAACCGGTACGCCTGCCCGTCCACCCGCACGTCCATCCTCGTAATATCCAGCATCGGCATCGTCTCTTGCGCCAGGTGCGTAATGTTCTCCACAATCGGCTGGTCCATCAGCTTGCACTTCTGTAGCACGTGGGGTGGTACGCGCGAGCGTGAGACGGACTGCAGGACTCCTGAGAGGCTCATGTGAGTGTGTGTGGTGTGGTGGTATATATTTTGAACAGAGTAAACAACAAAATATATCCTTTATCAAGACGGATGTCTAATCAATAAGTCAGTATATTCCCCTGAAGAGAAAGGATCAATGCAGAATGAATGAGGGTCATCTGGTTCCTCTGACCAGTGGTGAGTCAAAGCACTCCATATTGATGATAAAACACAATGTTATGCTATCTCAATATGTTCACAAGCTCAATCAATATATAAGATACACACCAAATTATACGATAGCTCAATATGAAGACTTCAACATTGTTCTTGATACTGCTTGGTAGGCACACTGAGACCGATGATGATGAAACCGACACCGCACGTGGTGCTGCAAGCAAAGGGCCACCTACACGAAGTGCACGTGGCCCAAAACCTGCGCCAAAACCTGCGCCCGTCAACATTAACGTTGATGCAGTGCTCGAATCATGCGATTGCTGGGTCATGAAAAACTCGAAAGGGCATGTAGTTTCACTCGAAAGAGTTGAGCTCACAGAAGACGAGAAGCCCAAGTACTCGGAGTTACCGTGTCATCAGACGATTGTGGCCTCTAACAAGTACAAACTTGTAACAGCTGAACCTCTCACTATTGGAACTTGGAAGCTTTATGCTGACCGTCGCGATCTTGGAGGATTTTGTAACACAAAAATGGATATGATTGTGTGTGACAAACAACAGTTGGATGCTTTCTCAAAAATGTCCCCGGAAAACTGGAAAAAAATGTTCCGATCGGAAGGAATTTGGCGTTTGGAAGAAATGGATGGCAAAGACATCTATGACGTCCACGGCAAATGTACATTGACTCCTTCGCAAATTCTGGCGGATGGTGATGATGTACCAACTCTCGAGGACATCTACCCAGACCACAGTGCTGGAGTAAAGGTTAGTGCATATGATTGCGAAATCAAATACGACGAACAGGGGAATCAGGTTATGTCAGTTCAACCAGAAATTGGTGACAGCGATGACACGGAGCCAACTGGTATTGCTACCAGGACAGACTGTGAGTGGCTTCTTGAAACAGGCCAAGCCTGGATCATTCAAATCGATTTGCTTACCAAAGTTGAGACGACAAGGGTGTTCACGAGCACCAAGTGCTGTATCTGTTTTGAGGAATGCGAGGAGGTCAGCGTGTTGGTGCCATGTTACCATTCTCTGTGCACCAAGTGTGTATCGGACGTGGACACATGCCCAATGCGTTGTGGTCCGTTTTCGTCGACTATCACGGCCAAAATGCCTACGACGAAGACGCAAGCTAAAGTTGGGGACGAGTGTCAGGAGCCTGGCAACGACGGTCAGGAACCTGAGTCAAATGAAGCTCAAACCATTTCACCGCCACAACCTGCGCAAGAATCCAAAGACAAGCTTCAGCCGCAGAGGACCAGTGCGGTTGTGGACCTTTCGACAAGCGACGACCAATCCATGGAAGAAGAGGATTGGCCTGGCTTGAAAGAAGCTATAGCTGCTAGTTTGGTTATGTGCGGTGAAAAGCGTCCGCGCTCGCCAACCCCCGTCTGAAACCCTTGTATTTACTTTATTTATAAACTATGTACAACAATTTCGAATATAAACGCCCCTCACCACCCCCATCCACATGCCGATCACCTCCTCCCTCCACGCCACGCTCGTGTGGCTCGAGCACAACGTCCGCCGCCCGCTCGAGGGCTCGGCGTTTGATGTCGTGGTTGCCACGCCGTTGAAGGAGTTGTATTGTGGAGTGAGAAAGCAGTCGTGAGCATACTTTTTCATTTTATTTATTTTATATAAGTTCATTCACATCAACTTTAAATGAAAGCACATTTGCGTCATGAATCAATGAATCCATACCTTGTTGAGTTGCAAACACAGGTGATGCCCAGTGCCAGAAAACGACATCAAATGGTAACCAGCAATGAGCATGCACAAGAGGCTGTGACAGTCAAAATTGTAGAGAAGCCCGCCTCATCGCACTCCACCAAAGCTGAATCAAAAGGTTTTAAAGAAGTCCTGTTCAAGGCAAATCAAGTATGGCAAAAAGTATTCAAACGTGGACCTTCATACGAAGATGTAGAACCGAGGGGGTCGTGGTCCGATGAGCAGGGCTATGTTGCCATTGCTCTCAATTCAAACAAGAAAGCCGTCGCAGCGGCACTCATTACAATGAACATATTCACGCTACCGGAGAGAAGGGAAACTGAATCAGGTGATGATGAATATGTTCATATTCCTTGTCCAAAATATGCATACATATCAGCAGTGGCATCTTTGTATGAGGGTAAAGGTAACATGTCTAAGCTTATGCAAGAAATTGAAAGGTATGCCAAACAAAAGCAATGTTTGGTAATGTCTCTTAACATCTACAGACCGGATTTTAGAGCAGAAACTTTGGAAGATGTTGATCCAGAAGAATACAGACAATGTAAATCGTTGAGTGTCAAGAAACGAATGAAAAGGGTCAAAAGATTAATCTCTATTTACCGTGCAAAAGGTTTCAAATATCAAATTGACATAACAGAAGAAGATCGTATGCATAGCTACGGTATTCAAGCAGATTTACGCTATGGAGATTACGATTGCATGTTGGACTTTCATTTATGTGCTTATATCGGCGACGGAGCAGAGCCACCGGAGGATTTCAAATTGAAAGAATATGAGACACTTGAAGAGTTGATTGAAACGAATCCGAGAGAGTCAGAATATGACTCTGATAGGGATTCATATGAGCCAGAGTTCGAACAAGATGATCCCAATTATATATTTCGACACTATCCTCTTGGTGGATTGCCAGAAGCTCCCGATGGATGGGATGAGATTGCTGACTCTACATACAAGTACACAGGGTTGGTGAAGGAAGTTGATAAGGATCATTGTCGGAAAGCCTTAGAATCTGAAACGGATTTAGTGTCATTGCTTTCTGTGCTACCTGCTTATTGGAATACAAATCCATTTCTGGATAATGTGCACGACATAAAGATTCGAAATGAACAAGAATATATAGTTGCACATGATTTTTTGGGTAATTGCTACTTTGCTGTGTTTGTGGACAAAGATATTGAACTATATTTCATTCACGACAGAACTCTGGGCCTTTCACTAGCAAACGACGATTTTGATGCTCCCTGGGAAGAAGTTTTACATAAACATCAAAATCCATAGTAAAGCGCCACGTCACCATAGTTTATTACCGACCACCATTTGCCCCTATTTGAGCCCAAAAAAACATTTCCCCCTTATCCTGAGCCCCGAGCCCACGCACTCCCACAGAATGCCGTACGACGACCTGCCCGACCTGCTTGCGCCGCTGCCCTCGACGGGCATCGAGCTCGGGCGCAACATCACGGCCAACAACCCCGACGTCGAGGTGCTGGCGATGACGATGAACGAGATCCCGCTGACGGCGAGCGCGTTTGGGGACATGTCGAGGGGCAAGAACTGGTTCCTCATGGACGTGATGATGGTGGAGAGCGGCAAGGCGGGTTTTAGCTCCGTGCCCTACTCCAAGGCCATGAGTGGCAAGAAGGACACGACGACGAAGCAGCCGCTGTACGTCAACGAGGACGATGGGAGTACCACCATCTACACCTTCGAGAAGACGAGCAACAACAAGGAGCGTGGCAAGCGGGTGGAAACGATCGAGGACGAAGAGGGTGTCAAGAATATGACGAGCAAGATCTTGCCGGGCATGGCAATGAAGTTCTTTCTCAGCGACGACGACTACGAGAAGGGTTTCTTTGGCCCGGATGTGTCGCAGGGTGGGGAGAGTGGCCGGCTCCCTCCATTCAGCCTCGTGTGGCTCCAGGTCTCCTCTGTCAACGTGGAGAACTGCAAGAAGGGGTCCGGCCTCAAGATCAAGAAGATGATCCCCCTCGACACGGGCAAAACCACGGCGGCGATGGCCACGGTAATGAAGGCGTTGCCGGATTCCCCGCAGGCGTTTGAGAAGGTTTACCTCAAGGCCAAGGAGATGGTCTCCGTCCAGCGCATGCTCTGCGAGCCCAAGTCCAAGCTCTACAAGGTTACCCCAGCCAAGGCCGAAGTCCGCCTGGACCTGGAAAAAAAACACGCGTACATTCTCAACGCTAGTGACGAGCTCACCGACGTGTTCGTCGACACCAAGCTCATCGAGAACGCCACCGGGTGCGTCGACACGAGCATGGCCTTCCGCTTTCTCAACCTCGCCCTCGCAAGCAAGGCCGTCACTCTGGTTATCAAACACAACATGCAGGACGGCGTGGTATTCGACGACGGGCCCGTCAACAGCGTCGTGCACATGCACATCGACATGAACCAGATGTTCAGTCTCAAGCAGCTCAAGGACTACCTCGAAACCGCCTGCGCCGTGGTCAAGGAGGAGGGCCTCTACTTCGACACCGCCGACAACCTCACCATCCACTGTGACGCCCACCAGCTGCGGTGGACCAACTCGGAGCACACCATCCGTGTAAACAACCAGCCCCGCGTCCTCTACTTCCAGCTCTCCCACTCCGTCATGGAGGAGGCCGATGACGCCTCACCCCCGCCCTCCCACTTCATCTCCCACGGCTGCAGCGGGAATTACCTCAAGCTCTCCGTGCACCTCACCGAGAACAGTGAGTCTGAACTCATCGACTCCGGCGAGGGCAAAACACGCGTCATGGACTTGGAGCTCCGTGAAGACCTCCGCTCTACCACCGCCTCCAGCGGGACCAAGCGCAAGCTCGCGCGAATCTCTATGTTCTGAGGAGTGTGATATGTGTGATTGTTTATTACGTTGCCTCGGGCTCAATAAAGCTGACTGATTCCTGGTCAAGCGGTGACCCTGCGAGCTCATTAGACTGTGGTTGCAGGAATAGGCGTACACTCCCAATTACACCAAAAAAACACAGAAACATCATACCAATGATGAAAAAAATCGCTGAGAGTTCCTGTTGCATTGACATATGTGTCAAGATGCTTTATATTTCTATGTTCACTCACGCTCATCTGTCATAAAGCTCACTGCTTCTTGATCCAGAGCCGACTGGGCTCTAATACTTTTGTTTGTGTGAGTATGACGAGAAATCTCACAAAAGCAAAAAACCCCTATCACCAGAACAAAAATCACAATTACCAACCACTCAGGAGCGCCATTATCACGAGCTTTTTCTGCAGCATAGCCGGCACCACCGATGGTACTTGACCCGCTAGACATTGTCCTTCAATATAATATCTTTTATTTATTTCAAGATATTTTTCATGTTCACTGATCCTCCTCTGTAATGAAGCTGACCGCCTCTTGGTCCAAAGGCGAGGCGGCAGTCTTGTTGGATGCCACTGCATTGTAACATTGACCCAAAATACCACAAATCAGGATAATTCCAATTAATCCCAAGGTAACTCCCACCAACATCCAAAAACCATTAGCAGGATCGTTCTCCATAAATCTGTACATTCCATAAACAACACCGAGGACAGTGAGTGCAGAGAAGACCACGACACCTACATGGTACGAGATGTGGTGCGATACTGGTCCGACGGCATCACGTTTGGGCATTGTGCGGCTCATACCAAATCATATATACCCATATAGTTTAGCCTCCCTCAGATTCAATAAAATCAACTGCCTCCTGATCAATCAGTGACCGTGGCCTTCTAATGTCCGTTCTTTGATGATGCACCATCATAACCGGAAGGATCACATAGCAAAAACAAATAATTACTCCGATTATGGAAAATACGACCCAAATAGATACAGAAGCTTCATCATCTGGTGTGCTGCTCATTGGATACATCAATGCAGTATTGCTTTATATTCTCATAATACAGTATTTACATACACAACTCCACTACCATTCATGATTCCCCGCACCCGCGACACCACGCGCTTCCTGGACCAGCTGGACACGCTGATCACGCAGCAGGAGGCCGCCAACACCGCCACGCAGGAGCGCGTGCAGCACTCCGGGCTCCGCAGTCGCGTGGAGAAGGCCCTTGCTCTCCAGAGAGAGACGGAGCAGCGCAACAAGGGCCCCTTTGCTAACCTCCAACTCCTCCGCGACGCCCTGGAGAAACTCGACAAGCGGGGGTGGAAACGCTCGTACCACCAGCGGCTCTTCCACGAGGACTTCCTCAAGGCCTGCATCCGTATCTTTTGGAAGGGGGAGAAGGACGGGCAATTTCAAATCGACCACCAGAAAATACTACAAATGAACGCGTGGGAACATCTGCCACAAGAAGTGCTCATCTCCACCCCGCGCCGCTTTGGCAAGACCATCGGCGTCAGTATGTTTGCCGCTGCTATGCTGTATGCGTGTCCGGGAGTGGAGCTGAGTATCTACTCTACATGCAAACGTATCAGCCAGAAGCTCTTACGAAACGTGGTTAAGTTCTTTATGATCATGATTGACAACAACCACAAGGAGTTTGGCTTTAAGGTGATCCGCCAGAACATGGAGGAAATCACCCTCCAAGGCTGTAATGGTGAATCTGACCAGCGGACTGTCAACAGCTACCCAAGCAAGGTAACATCCTGTCCATGTATGCATGCTTGCCTTTGTTCTACTGTGTTGCGATGCAGGCAACCGCGTGTGCAAGTCACGCCGCAGTGTACCAATCAAAAATCCACATCCAACGCAAAGTCCCGACTATCCTGACCAACCATGCCCGCCATTACGCCCGCCTTGGCGTACTCGCCGACCCTGCGTTCAAAGAAATTGGTTTTGCCCTGGAGGCTGATTAAGGTCATGAACTCAAACGGGTTCTGTGCGTTCCACTTCTTGTTACAACCCAGTTCAGTGAGGAGATGATCCGCGACGAACTCGATGTAGGTGTTCATGAGATCGGCGTTCATTCCGATTAATCCAACGGGGAGAGATTCTGTGACAAAGTGTTTCTCAACCTGAACTGCACTCTCCACGATCTCCAACACCCGTTCTTGCGTCAACTTGTTCTCTAACAACCCGTACAGTAAACACGCAAAGTTAGCATGTAACCCCTCGTCTCTCGCGATCAACTCATTTGCAAAGCAGAGGCCCGGCATAAGCCCCCGCTTTCTCATGTAGAAGATTGCACAGAAACTACCACTGAAATGGATTCCCTCCACACACGCAAAGGCGACCAAGCGCTCGGCAAAGGTGCGCTCACGATTCATCCAGTTGAGTGCCCACTCGGCTTTGAGTTTGATTGCGTCGAAATTCTCGATTGCGTTGAACAGCCGTAGCTTCTCCTCACTGTCCGTCACGTAGGTGTCAATGAGAAGAGAGTACGTTTCTGAATGCACCGTCTCCATCATCTGCTGTACAGTATAGAACGCTCTGGCTTCTGGTACCTGCACTTCTTCGATGAAGTTAATCGCCAGGTTTTCGTTTACGATACCATCGCTCGCAGCAAAGAAAGCCAACACGTGCTTGAGAAAGAACTGCTCGTCGTCCGACAGCTTCTCAAAGTGCTTCACGTCCTCACTAAACGAGATCTCGTCTGCTGTCCAAAAGCTCGCCAGATGCTTCTTGTAGAACTCCCATATGCTCTGGTACTGAATCGGAAACATCACAAAGCGCGAGGAATCCGGTGAAAGAATGGGCTCTACCGCAGATTCCTCCTTCATTGCTGGAGGGGAGAGGGGCCTTTAAATACACGGTGGACTATCCATGACAAAGCCACGTTTTGTGTGAATATGATTTATTGAAAGTAATTAAATTTATCATACTTTCACAGCCATCTCAAACATTCTTTTGTTTGACACTGCGTACTTCACTTGCGTCGGATGCAGCGCTCGACGCTTCCGAGTCTGCATTCTTGCGTTTGCTAGTGTTTTGACCTGTCTTGTACTTGAGGTGAAATTGGAAGTTCCACAAAATCAAAACATTGATTCGAGTCCGGGCAATATCCATTTTTCTGCCCACATGAAAAGAACTGAAGGCCTTACCTCCAGTTGACATGGCACTTGTGACCAGGCGACCATCAACACATCGCTCAGCAAAGCTAGCATATTCCCCCCAAAACCCTTCGAACATAATGTCAAGGTTTCAACAGTGATCAAGTTTTGTTCTTATATACAGAAAATTATAATCGTGTAATCCTCAACTCACGCCGCAAACCCCACCGCCGACTCAAACGCGTCGCCGAGCACGCGCAGGGCCATGGAGTAGATCAACGCAACCACGCCCATGCACTCACCAATGAAGAGTAACGCGATTGCATGAATACTGTTAAGATTTAAGTACCCGTGCTGCGTCGTGAGCATCAACGGGAGCAGCCCACACAGCCCGAGACTCATCCAGCGACACGCGTCGTTGTAAATCAACGTATTCGGATTCTTTCCCAGAAACGAGTACTGACAATAGTACACATGCGCGGTCATGAGCTGCGCGATGAACGGCGTAAAGTGCCGGTACAACACATCTTTGAGCGACACACAGAGAAGCACGTACGCCAGCAGATGCATGGCCATGCTATTCACGAAATACGTCGTTGTGAGCCGACGGTCGCGCACCGAGAACACCAGCGACGGAAACACCGTGGCCAGAAACATCACCAGCCCTGCGGAATAGAATGCAATGATCTTGCGACCATCACTAAACTCCGTCGTGTAATACAGATTACGGAACAGCGCCATCACGATCAGAGACATGCGGAGGAGCCACGGCACCGAGGTGACGAATATCATGTAGCGATGGTCTTGAGCGATCTTAAATGTTTTAGTGTCACACAGACACGAAAACAGTCACTACAGCACCTAAAAATAAATTGTGAGCTGTCCACACACTCAAAGTCTCTTTCCACCCAACCATGCGTGCTCTCCACCATCTCCTTCCGTTGCTCCTGACCATCACCATTTTCCACGCAAACTCGACGCTCGCACCCGTCGGAATGGTGCTCCGTCGCCCCTCGACGATCCGTAACATGCAGCTCTTCATTCCGTGTAAGCTCTTTACATCAGAGCACACCACCAACAACAACCAAACAATATCAGCACGCTCGGTGTCGAGGCGGGTGTTTGACCATATTCTCCGCAACATGATTTACTGCCACACCAAAGGACAGGAGCTGAATCAAGATATGTACTGGGACATTGACGACCATCTGTTGATGCTGGAGATGAACGATACGTTCTAAGTGCTTGATAAAAAATAAATTCAGGCTTGTACGATAAAGCAGGCACTCCCAAGCAACCACCATGATGGAATACATCCATGACACCACACACGACACCCCCCTCCTCACCCCCGAGCTTACGCAATTTACCACGTCGCTGCTCCATGTCGATGGTCGCAAGCTCAACACGGAGCTCTTGGAGAACTGCGAGCACATGCGGCGCAATCTCGTGTTTGCGTGTGCGGTGATCAAACCGGTGGATTCTAGTGACACCATCACCAAGCCCTTTATCGCCGCCCTTGTCGACACGCGTGAGCGGTTCGAGTTTGAAGCTGGTAAGCCTGCGCACATGCGCTTGATGTATCACATTGAGCGCTTCACACCGTCGGACCTCTACAGCATTCGCATCTACCCATGCACAATCATGCAGCGCAACTCGGGCATCTACGACCCGGACTTTATGGACGTGATCACCAATGGTCGGTATCACTACACTATCGTCCACCGCCTCGACGAGAGTTGCTCCATGTCTCTCAAGTTCCACGCCGTCGCCCACGCCGCCGCGTCAGGTGCGCTGCGCCACATCGACTGCCGGGCTTTACCGCAGCACTGGCCCACCACGGAGCACGACGTCACGCTCTATCGCAACTTTGCTGTAGCCACAGCCCTACACCACACACCACCTGAGATTATCACGGACGCTTTGGTCAAAGAGATCACCTTGAAGCTCCGCCAAACACCCACGGCGCACGCCTTCGAGCTCGGTGAAAGCCCTGACAGCACCACCACCAAGCTCAGCGCCGTCCTCGGGCTTCTCGAGCAAGTGCACCGGGCGACGTTCTGGCAGGACCGACCAGAACCTGACCATAACCGGGACCATAACCAAGACCATAACCAGGACCATCTCAAAACTTGATGGTCCTGAAAACTTGATGTTCTTGAATTATGTAATTATGGTTTCTGAAATCAAGACCCCCCCTTGCAAAGTGATTCTGAAAAAGTGTAAAAGTGGTATGTAAGTAGTAGTATTATATGTTCAGCCGGAAGCTCGAACGATAGTTAT
>CERT01044167.1_pt1 | contig 24801 bp, 27 predicted proteins | sample 530691 | NCBI WGS metagenome assembly CERT01 (sample SAMEA2620861, study PRJEB7988) | marine metagenome | biome: marine biome (ENVO:00000447); feature: surface water layer (ENVO:00002042); material: "saline water (ENVO:00002010), including plankton (ENVO:xxxxxxxx)" | depth 5 m
GCAAAACTAGCAGATGATGCAGTAGATAGTGAACACATAGCAAATGGAGCTATAGATTTAGCACATATGTCAGCTAATTCTGTAGATAGTGACCAGTATGTAGATGGTTCTATTGATACAGCACATATTGCAAATGACGCAGTTACTGGAGATAAATTGGCTAATAGTATTACTATTGCACAAGATTTAACAGTTAGTGGTAATCTTACAGTAAGTGGTACAACAACTACTGTAAATACTACTAATACTACAGTAAGTGATCCGTTGTTAGAACTTAATAGTGGAGCAGGAAGTAATGCAAATGATTGTGGTCTTATTATAGAACGTGGTTCTACAGGTGATAATGCTACAATATTCTTTGATGAAAGTGCAGATAAATGGACTTTAGGAACTACAACAGCAACAGCTTCTAGCACTGGTAATATGAGTGGATTTACTAAAGGAGCTTTAGTAGCTAATATAGATAATTCTACCATGACAAATGTTACAATAGATCTAGGAACATACGCTAACTAATAGATTATAATGGCTAGTAAGTTATTAATAAAAAGAGGTGATGGTGCACCTGTTTCAGGTAGTATAGATGAATACGAATTAGTATATGATTATACTAATAATCAACTATATACTAAAGTAGGTAGCACCATAACTGCTGTTGGTGGTGGTGGAGATGCTGATACTTTAGACGGTATTAACTCTACCTCATTTCTTAGAAGTGATGCTGCAGATACAGCAACTGGACTACTAACATTAAATGGTGGCGTACACATCTTATCTGGTACAGGTGGAGGTAAACTTAGAATAAAAAGAAATTCTGGTTCTACTGATGGAGATGATATTGTCGATTTACATTTAGATGATTTTGGATTGTATGTTGACCTCGATAATGACAATGATAGTGACCAATCTGAATTTAAATTTAGATATAAAACTGGTGGAAGTTTTACCAATCTATTAGCTTTTAATAGTTCAAGTATTTCTTATAAAGGAAATACAATACCAACTATTTCTAATATGGCTAATGATAGAATTGTTACTGGTAATTCTTCTACAACCATTAGAGGTGAATCTAATGTTACTATTAACTCAAGCAACAATCTAACAATAGGCGGTGGAGGACAACTAACACTTACTGGTGGAACAAATGCAGTTATTAACGTAAATAGTACAGCAGATAGTTTTATAGAAAAAGATAGTGGTACAAATTTATATTTAGCTAACAATGTACAAGATGGCGATTTACTATTAAGAGTTAATGATGGTGGAACAAATAAAACTGCTATTAGCATTGATGCAAGTGATAATGCAAGAGTCAAATTGCCTTATGACAATCAAAGACTAGCAATAGGTGCTGGTCAAGATTTACAAATAAACCACGACGGAAGTAATACTTATATTGATAATTATACTGGACAATTTAATATCATTAACAATCAAGACGATGGCGATATTATATTTAAATCAGATAATGGTAGTGGTGGAACTACTAATTATATGGTTATTGATGGTGGTGCTACTGCTATAGATTTATTACAAGACACAAGGGTAAAAGCTGGTAAGAAACTATTTTTAGACGGAGGAGGTAATAGTTATATTTGGGAAGAATCTGCTGATAATGTAATGTTTTATATTGGTGGTAGAAATATGCTTAGACTTCACGAAGGTAACGGAGAAGTAGTAGTTAACGACTCTCAATTAAATACAGATTTCAGAGTAGAGTCTGACGGTAGAGATAAAATGTTATTTGTAGATGCTTCTGCAGATATAGTTGCTATTAACGGAAGTGGGTTAGGCGGTAGATTTAATATTACCGAAAGTACATCAAGTGGTAATCCTATTGCTATGCGTATAAGAGGTTATGATCATTCTTATATTTTAAGTACTCAAAATTCTTCTGCAACAGGTAATCCAGAACAATTTAGAATTGAACATTATGATGGCAATGTGAGAATGAACTCATTAAGAGGTTCATTAGCTATAAACGAGGAAAGTGGGCAAAATGTCGGAATTAATACTGCATCACCAAGTTACAAATTAGATGTTGCAGGCGATGCTAGAGTTCAAGATGTTTTATATTTAGAAGGTAATGGAGACCAAATGTTAAGGTTTTCCAGAAGTGGTGCTGATGTAGTAAGTATAGAACAAGATAGTTCTCAATTATATTTTTACAATAGAACAACAAGTAAAGTATTATTCTTAATGTCTGAAACTGGTAGTGCAAAATTAGGATATAACTCTAATCCTGAGTTAGAACTTAGAAATACAGCTACAAGTGCTGGTAGTGGTTCAAGTTTAACATTTGGACATAGTCAAAGCGGTACAAATAGTGTAGCAAGAATATCATCTTACTTAACAGATGGTAGTCAAGCTAATAGAGCTGGACATTTAAGATTTTGGACAAGACAAGGCGGTACAGAAAGTCTTGCTATGCAATTACAAAGTAACAATTATTTAAGATTATATCAAAATGGCGATACAAGTGATTATTTAGAATTATATGTAAATGATACTCACGCTTTTTATCATCATGCTCATGGAACAACACATAGATTTTTAACTGACCATGGACATATAGAATTTGGTCCACAAAATAGTGGTTGGGGTCATATAAATACTGATAGAGCAAGTTTTTATTTTAACAAAAGAATTACGGTTGACGAAGGTATTGTTCAATCTTATGACGAAGATTTAGTTTTAAGAAGAGCTAATAGTAGTGCCCATAGAATAGACATAACAGGTAGTTATACAAGAGTTATTGTAAATAACAATGAAGAATTTAGAGTAGACGCAAGTGGAGCTTTAACTAGTGGACAACACAGGGTAACTAGCGAATATCAAGTAAATAGTAATGGTACTACTTTAAGAAGATATGTAGGTACTTGGACCAGTGGACAACAAACGCACGATGTTATATATAATGCCTATGCAAGCAACTTGGGTGATTATGTATATCTAAAAGCAAGTGGTAATAGTACTACTACTCATGGTATGTTAATAAATAGTGATAAATATTTATTTTGGGGTAGAGATAATTTGGTTACTGGGGATATAGATAATTCAGCAACAGCCCCTATGACTGATGTTTGTATGAGAGTAGATGAAAATGGTAATGGATTGTTTGATGGTGATGTAGTGGCATACTCAACTACCATTGCATCAGATGCTAGATTAAAAGAAAATGTAAAAGATTTAAATTATGGATTAAAAGATGTGTTAGATATTAGACCAGTATCATTTGATTGGATAGATAAAAGAGATGGAAAACATGATATTGGTGTGATAGCACAAGAGATAGAAAAGATTATACCTGAAGTGGTAGTAGAAGTAGATACATTAAATAGTGAAGATACTCATAAGACTGTAGACTATGCTAAACTAACTTCAGTATTAATAAAAGCAGTGCAAGAACAACAACAACAAATAAACGATCTTAAGGAGAAGTTAAATGGCTAAAGTAATAAGTGCAATGTCAGAAGAAACATCTGCATCAACAAAAATGGTGTCAATTAAACATACTAGAGTTATGCAAAATGCAAATGGTAACGATGTTACTGTTATGGATTATGAAGAAACTAAAGATGTTGATACTGCTATAGCAGACGCAGAAGCTCAAAAAGCAAGTTTAGAAGCATCGTTAGCAGAAGTAGAAGCTGAATTAGTAGAATATAAAGCAATTAAAGACGCTGAGTAGTAAATGGCAGGTCCAGCAGTAGGAACAAGTAATGTAGGTCTAAGTGCAATAGGTAGTGCTTTAGGAGAAGCTACAGGCGTACAACAAAGTACAGACATAAGTTTGTCTAGTTTATGTAGCGGAGATTCTTTTAATGGAATACAAAATACCTTTCCTAACAACGATGATAGTGGACCAGCAGATACATTTAATAGATTAGGTGGTACAAACAATCCTATACAAAGTACATCAATAGATAATCCTGATGCTACTTTATTAAACAATATAGGATCAGCACCTTTTAATATGAGTCACACCTTTGGTGGGCAACACGCTGACATTGGTGGTGGCGGTGGTGGACCAGGTAGATAAACAATAGGGGATAATAATGGAAGTAGGTAAAGACACTAAATTTACATTATCTGTAGAAACAGGTATTAGTATCGTAGTTACTATAGGTATGATTATAGGTATGTGGTATTCTTTACAAGCAGAAATAGAACTTGCTAAAGAATTACCAGAGCCTGAGGTTTCACGTATGGAATATGATTTGAAAGATCAAATGATTCGTGATTCTATATTAAATACTGAAAATAAAGTAGATAAGTTAGAAGAGAAAGTAGATGATATTAAAGAAGACACAAAAGCTATTACTCAAACACTTATAGATATGAATAATAAATAATGAGGTTTGATTATGAAAAAATGGATAAATACGTGGTTATTGGGTCTTGGACTCTTTACATCATCGCTATTATCGCAATCAGTATCTTTGGATAGTTTTCAAGAGATACAAGCATTGAATATACAAAAATGTGCTGTAGTACAAGTAAATGCTGCATGGAACTATAACAATAGAGTTAAAGTAGAAAAGTTAGCAGATCTTTGTTATGTAGCAGAAATAGATTTAACGAATAAAGCTATAGGTGCAGTTATTCAAAAAGAATGGAATATTAAGGTTGTACCTACTATTATTATTCTTAAAGAAGGCAAAGAAATTGAAAGATATGAGCCAGGTATATCAATGAGATTCGACGAAAGAGAAGTTTTTGATAAAATCAAAAAACAGATAAAATAGATTTATTGATTTATATTATAGAAATTTAATAAGTTTAATTAATGTAAATAAACACGGAGACATAATGTCAAAAGAAAAAAAAGTAGATCTAAAACAAGAAGCTAAAACTAAAATGGATACTTTAGTTGAGCAGCATAATCAACTTGTACAAGAAATACAAAGTGCTAACGAAAGATTAGCAGAAGTTAAACAAATGATCATAGAGCATCAGGGATATGTGAAAGGTCTTGAAGCTTGTGAAAAAGATTGCGAGGTTAAATAATGGGACCAATATTAGGTAAAGTTCTAACTAGTTTAGGAACAGAAAAACTAATTAAAGCTGTTATTATGCATTTAGGAGATTGGTTAGTAGCTAAATCTTCTAATAAGCTAGATGACAAGCTTTGGGCTGAAGTTAAAAAAGCTTTAGAAAAAAAATAGGGGGTTTCATTGAAACTTAAAAAACGTGGTATCGTAATACCAGACCAGCATTATCCATTAGAAGATAGAGCTGCAGTAGAGTGTGTTAAAAAAGCAATACTGAAAATAAAACCAAAAGTGTTTGTAAATCTTGGTGATGTGGGGGAGTGGGATTCTGTATCTGCCTGGAGATATAAAGATAAGAAATTACCACCACTTGAGTTTCAACTTCCATTAGTAGATGAAGAAATAAGGTTAGTAAACAATGGACTGGATGAGTGGGATGAAGTGCTTAAAAAAGTGGGATGTAAAGAAAAGTATTTACTCCAAGGTAACCACGATCTCTGGTTGGATAATTTTGCTAATAAATATCCTTACCTTTCTGATTACACTTTTTTTAAAGCGTGTAAAATAAAAGAAAGAGGATATAAATATACGGAGTATAACTTGCCTATCCAGGTAGGTAAGTTAGCTTTCTTTCACGGTGCGTTTGCAACAACGTATCATGCAAAGAAACATTTAGAAACGTATGGAGAGAATGTAATGTATGGACATACGCACGATCTTCAAAGACATACACAGACAAAGCTAGGTGGTAATATAGCAGCTTGGTCTTTAGGATGTTTGAAGAATATGTCACACGAAGATAATAAGTGGCTACGTGGTAGATTACATAATTGGGCACACGCATTTGCAATTGTAGATTGGTTTACAAATGGTGAGTTCAAAGTAGAAATTGTAGAGATAATTGACGGTAAGACAACTGTGTGGGGTGAAGTAATAGATGGAAACAAGTAATACCATATCAGATAGTGTAAAAGGCACTTCTACAAATAACAGCAGAAGAAAGTATAATTTTACTGCTAAAAAGAAAAAAGTAAAGAAGTTAAAGACAATGATGGACGTAACTAGAAATGCCAAAAAAGATATTAAATATAAATAACTTTAGTGGTGGTCTTAATGAAAAGACTACTCCAAGAGACTTAGCACCTAATGAGTTTCAACGTGCAGATAATATGAACAATGAAATTCCTGGTAAGTTAACAGTATTTGGAGAGTCTGTAAATGGACCATTTACTGGTAATATAGGTCCTAGTAACGACTATATAACACTTTTAAAACATGGAACTGGATTACATCATATTAATTTAGATAGAGATGTAGATGACGAATCTGTAGGTCCTAATCAATATTTATTTATAAATGATTTTTCAGATTCTAAAGTACGTATTGTAGATATTACTTCGACTGGTAGTTTAGCTACAAAAACTATTGAATATGGAAATAGTGCTTGTAATATAAGTATGTACACAATTGACGGATCAACAAGAATAATACCAAAGTCAACTTCAGGTACAAATCAATCAAAAATTTTTGAATATTATAATTATGAAAGAAAGTTGGGAACTACTAGTACAGATGCAATTACAAATACTCAAGAACTATACGATACTTCTAATATGGATTTAGCTCCTTTAAAAGGGAATACATCAAATTACGATGTAGAAGATTTGCATTTTTCTAACTTTTTTGATCCAACAAATAAAAGCGAAGTATTTTTATTTGATAATTACAGTGTAAATAATGTACAACAAATAAGTAATGCTAATTTATTTGATACTTCCGCTTCTGATAGTTTATACGGAGAACTAGATAGTTATCCAAGTCATGGAACAGATAAAGGTTCTATGGCATTTATGGCTCATTTTACTGATTCGACATCAGATGATACTGGTGGTTCTATTTTAGTAAGTCATACATTTAGATATGGATTATTTTGTTCTTTAGTTTATAAGTCTCAGGATGGATTAATTTCTCAAGAATCTTATCCAGTGTTTATAGGAATAGCAAAACAAAGTATTACGGCAGCTGGTAGCACAGACAGAAATCAAAAATTATATATCCATGTTGTTGGTAGAATGGGTGAACGTGCTAATAGAGTAGCAGGATTTAAAGTGTATTGGGCTAGAATTAATAATTATGTTAATGTAGGTGCTACTTCAAATGATACTGGTAATGTAGGAGCTAAGTATTTATTATGCGAAGTAGATTACGAAAAAGGATTAAGATTGGGAGGAGAACAAGATTATGCTTCATTTAGAGTAAAAGATATTACTACTAGCAATAATCAATTTATTTTTCCAGAAGATGGTTGGAATGGAACTGCAACAAGTACTTCTGCTTACAGTGTTTTAAAACCTTTAGCTATATCTTCTTTGGCAGTTACAGAACCATATACAGGATCTAAAAAACCAAGTGGTATTGGTAGACAAGGAACTACATTTGAAACTAGCGTTATGTTAAATAGAAGAGTTTATGCTGGTAATGTTACTTATTATGATGAACATAATAATTTAATTACTAAAAATGACAGAGTTTTGAAATCTTTGCCAAATAAATTTGATTATTTTCCTACTAATAGTTTTTTAGATGTTGCAGTAGAAGATGGTGATGAAATAATACATTTAGCTGCAATAAACAGTAAATTGCTACAATTTAAAAAGAATAAATTATTTGTAGTAAATTGTCAAAGAGATCTTGAGTTTTTAGAAGTAGAATTAGAGTATAAAGGATGTGAACATTCATATCACGTAACAACTGGTCCTGGATTTGTTGCCTGGTTTAATCGACAAGGCGTTTATATGTACGATGGTCAACGTTTGTTAGACTTAGACTTATCTAAGCTAGGGCAAGGTCGTTTTACGAGCGTATACGACAAATTAGGAGGTTCTACAGTAGATGCTGGATTTACAGAAAGTATTATAGGATATTTACCTGAATCTAAAGAATTAGTAATTAGCAATCCGTCTGGTCAAATATTAAAGTATGATATGAAATCAGAAAGTTGGAGTGAAGGTAAAAACTTTGATAGCAATGCTAACTCTTCTAATGTTGTATCAAGAGCATCAGATGCTGATATAACTAATTTTGTAAATATAAACAATGGAGACTTGGTATATGCTATAGAACGCAACTCCAACTCTCCTAATGATGGATCTAGATTGCGTAAATGGAATAACAATCCTGCTGCTTTTACAGCTAATGGACAAGTATTGTTTAAATCTAAAGAATATGATATGGACAGTCCTAGTGTTAATAAAAGTATTGTAAACATATACATTACCTACAAACGTGGTGAAAATGTATTAATTAAAGGATTTGGTGTACGTGCTAGTGGTGCAGAGATTAGTGATAATTTAGTTTCTGGTCAAACCCAAGAATTAACAAATACTACTGCAAATTTTCAGACACAAAAAATAAAAGTAAGTAATTCATTATTTAAGAATGTTACTTCTTTTGGTATTGAGTTATATGCAGATAGTAGTGGTACAATACATAAAGATTTTACTGTAAATGATATACAAATAGTATTTAGAGAAAAGGTTGCTAGATGAGAAGAAAAGGTTTTGGATCTGTAGAGGTTAGAAAACCTACAAAGAAAAAAACTAGACAAGGTCGTGGCAAACGTACTAAATACGGTAATAAGTTAAGCAAGAAGTATTATAAAAAACGTAAAAGAGGACAAGGATAATGGCTAAAACTGTAAGTTGGATGTGGAAAGGCAAACGTTATTCAGGAACTTTAATTCGTGAAACTAAAACACATAAATATGCTAGAACTAAAAATGGTAAAATTAAAACTATTAAAAAAGGAAAAAAGTAATGGCTAAGAAGAAAGATCCTAAACTAGCAAGAGCAGGTGTGTCTGGTTATAATAAACCTAAAAGAACACCTAATCATCCTAAGAAATCACACGTAGTGGTAGCTAAAGTTGGAGATAAAACAAAGTTAATAAGATTTGGACAGCAAGGCGTAAGAGGAGCTGGTAAAAATCCAAAGAGTAAAAAAGATAAAGCAAGACGTAAATCATATTATGCTAGACACAATGCACAAGATGCTAAACCAAGCAAATTAAGTGCTAGATATTGGTCGCATAAAGTAAAATGGTAAAGGAGTAAAATATGCCTTACGGAAAAGGAACATACGGAAGTAAAAGAGGTAGACCTTCTAAAAAAGCAAAAGCTGCTGGAAGAAAGAAAATGAACGGCAAAGGATTAACTGCTAAACAAAAGAAGTTGCCTAAGAAATTACAAAACGCAATAATGAAAAAGAAAAAAAATGGCAAAAAAAAGTAGAGTAAACGAAGCTGGTAATTATACCAAACCAGGTATGCGTAAACGTTTGTTTGAGCAAATTAAAGCTGGTAGTAAAGGAGGCAAACCAGGACAATGGTCTGCACGTAAAGCACAATTATTAGCTAGAAGATACAAAGCAGCAGGCGGAGGATATAAATAATGGCTAAGGCTAAATCGCAACAAAGTTTAGATAAATGGACTAAACAAAAATGGCGTACAAAGTCTGGCAAACCGTCTGCTGAGACTGGTGAACGTTATTTACCAGATGCTGCTATAAAAAGTTTGAGTAGTGCAGAGTATGCTGCAACTACTCGTAAAAAAAGAAAAGATACTAAAAAAGGTAAGCAACATAGTAAGCAACCTAAAAAAATTGCTAAAAAAACTAAGAGTTTTAGATAATGAGACAAAGTATATTAGATATTTTAAAAGAACAATCTTCTAAGGTAAGTGAAGTAGAAAATTCTATGGAAACACCTATAAAGGTACAATCAGAAGTACCAGATAACGGAGATGGATTTAGTGGTGATCGTGTTGTGGTGGAAAACGATGCTGGTAGTTTTTTATATATTAAAGTTGCTGATAGATGGATGAAAACAGATTTGGAGGAAGTATAATGGCAAATGGTAGTGATGAAAGAGTAACACCTAATAGTGTTGTTGGCGATACAATGCTGCGTATTGGTGAAGGCAATTTAGCAGAACGAAGAGAGTTTCAAGATAGTGCATTAGGTAAAGCGTTATTTTATATACCTAGTATGATTATGGGTGCTAGAGTAGGTGGGCAAGTAGCAGAAACTATTCCTGCTATACAAGAAGGATTGCAGGAAGGATTTGAAGGTTTAAAAGAAATGTTTTCTCAAAGAAAAGCAAAAAGAGCTGAATGGAACGCTTTGCCAGACGATGAAAAAAGAGGTTATGGAAACTTTAGAAGATATATTAGACAAACTCTTAGACAACCTACTCAAAGATCTTTACGTCAATTTCAAGCTGGAGATGATATAATTATAGATGGTCAAAATCTTGGTGAAAGAAAAATGAAAAACTTTCAAGACAGAATAAAGCTGAGAGCTTTTTATTTAAATGGCATGAAAGACTATTCAATAGACAATGAAGGTAGAACGGTTCAAAATACTCCTACTGTAAATGTAGGAAATATGTTTACATCTCAAGGTTTTAATACATATCAAAATCCTACTGGATTAATTAATCAGTACAATCCACAAGCTCCAGTAATGCCTGGTGGATTTATGGGAAGAGGAATGATAAGTCCTAATGTTATTAATCAACAAAATAGCGTTACTCCTGGTCCAGTAATGGGTCAACAACCGCCAGTTGTTAGCACTCAAGCTATGACTCAACCTAATACAAATGATGATTTTGTAAATAGAAATATATTTATGCAAGGAATGGGTTATTTTAATAATATGTACGATTTTTATATGAATAATAGACAAGCAGTAAATAATGTTACTAGAAACTATATGGGAGCAAGATTTGGATATGGCTTTGGCAATAAATAAAAAAACATTTGAAGAAAAATTGTATGAACATATGAAACTTCGTGAAGGATATAAAAACGAAGTATATCTTGATACATTAAATAAACCTACTTGTGGTATTGGGCATTTACTTACAAAACAAGAACAGGAAGATTTCCCTGTTGGAACTGAAGTAGATGACTACAAGATTAAAGAATGGTATATGGAAGATATAACCACTGCTTTACAAGCAGCTAAAAAACAAGCTAGTATACTATCTACAGACGATGAACATATTGTTATAGCATTAACATCTGTTAATTATCAGTTAGGTAGAAGTTGGACTAAGAAGTTTCCGACTGCTTGGAAATGTTTATGTCATAAAGAATATGATCGTGCTATTGATGAAATAATGTATGCAGACAAGGATTCGGGTAGACATTCACGTTGGTATAAACAAACACCAGTACGTGTAGAAGATTTTGTAACAGCAATAAAAAGATTAAAGGAGATAGATAATGGCTGAAGAAATGAATAAAGAAATGGTGCAACCTGCTGAACAACCGAAGCAGGAAGATGATGTTTTTATACAACAAATGGATGAATTAGATTCTTTAAAAAGAGAGATGTCAAAAGAGTATGCACCATATTTTAAAGAATTAAATTGGTTAAAGGCTATTTCTCCTAATTTAGAATTTAAACCATTTGGCAACCAAGAGGAGGTAAAGTAATGGCTTGGGGATATGCAATAGGAGCATTAGTTGGTGGTGTAATAGCACACGATGCTAAAAAAAGAGAACAAGCACGTCAACGTAGAGTTGCATCAGAGACTAGTAAGGGTATTTTAGATTTACAACCATTGTATAGTCAGTATAGACAAGATGCGGCTACAATGGCTGGACTAAGATTTGATCAACAAGGATTGCAAGTAGATCAAGCTAGAGCTGGATATATGGCTGATATGTCTGGTTATGGTAGAGCTGGTTTAGCAGGATATTCAAATCCAGCGTTAGGAGATCCAACGTCTAGATTAGCAGCTATTGGATTACAAGGTGAAGCAAGTTTATTACAGCAGTCACAAGCACTTGAACAACGTTTAGGTACTATAGATGCAGCTGAAAGACAATTAAGAGCACAAGCACTAGAGCAAGGAGTTAGTCTTCCTTCTGTAGAAGCTTTACAAATGCAAGACAATATTAAGAAAGGAAATGTAGGATAATGAGTAACTATCAAACAGATTTTTTAAATGCACTAAGTATTACGAGTCAATCATTGTCGGGATTGATGCGTGATATACGTGAACCCGATTTTCAAGAAAGAGTTAAAATTGAAGAACAATCTCAAATGAGACTTAATCAACAACTTCAAGATTTTAAAATGGAGGAGTTGGAAGATAGACAAGACTTTAGATTAACAGAAATGGATGAAGGTCAGAAAGATTTTCTTGAAAGAATAAGCACTCAAGGTATTGTAACTACAAAATCAACAAATGCTATTAATGAATATAATCAAGGATTAAACGAAAGAGATAAAAAGTTTGATGAAGAAATGAGGCAAGCAAGAAGAGACAATGATACAGAATGGTTTGCTAACAATGCAAAGAAAATAGCAGATAGTCAAACTAAATTTCAAAAGTTTCTTGATGAAAATAATTATGATTATGAAAAAGGTAGATTTTTTGGAAATCTTATATTTGATGCATCTCGTGGTTTTTTTGCACCAGAAGGTGCTGGTATGCAAAGAAAACGACAACAATTAGGTGCAAGAGAATATGATTTTGAAACTGGAAATATGGTGAGAAGAGGTGATACTTTATTTGACCAAAGAAGAAACCAAGAAGAAGTTTTAAAAGCTATTTATGAAGCATCTGGTGTAAGTCCTCAGTTCCAAGAAGAACATTCTTCTACACAACAAGGATTTAATGCTTTGTACGGTGGATTAAATATGCAAGATCCAGCAAGTATGTTAGCTGCTAGAAATTTATTAAATATGCAAAACGATGGTTTGTATGCACAAATGGTAGTTGATAATCAAAAAGGATTTGCTATGAGAAATGTTTTACAAAGCGGAGCAACTCCTGAGTTTGATATTAATGAAATTGTAGGGAATGTTAGCAAAAATACTAAAAGAGATAGATTTTTTGGTCGTTCTCCTGAGCAAAGAATGGAGCTAGCAACTGCTACAAAGAATGCATATTCATCATCTTTAGGCTTAGCTACTATGCAAGCACAATATGCATTGGAAGACAAGTTCGGTGGTATTAACAGATCAAGACAAAAAGAAGCTTTGAAAGACCTAATTGAAGCTAAAACATTAGCAGAGCGTTTAATGAAAGATACTAAGTTTGGCAGCACTTCTAAAGAAAATATAGAAAACTACAAACAGTATTACGGTGATTCTATTAAGATGTTAAATACCTGGATACAGGCATTACAACGATAAATGTTTAAACTAGATAACAGAATAACGCTACTTCAAAAAGAACTTGAAGGCGGTAGAATAGATGAATTTCAGTTTGCAAGAGGACTTAAATCATTCTATGACCGTTCTCCTACGTCATTTGACACCCGTAGTTTACGTTTTATGGAGACTAAAATCAATGAGGCAGGCTTACCCCTTACGGAAGGTAGACAAGGGCGTAGTGACGGAGTTTTAGCACAGACCGTATCTGGATTGATTGAAGGTTTTACAACTTTTGGTTTTGCAGATACACCTGACACATCTACAGAACGTATTGCTAATAACATAGGACATTTGATTGGATTAGCACCAAGTTTAGTAGTATCAACTATTACTGGTGGTAGAGCTGCTGCTGGTGTCGTAAGTCGTGGACTGAAAGAAAAAGCTAAGAAAAGCGGCAACAAACGTTTAGAAAAAGTAGCAGAACGTATAGAACTCAAATCTCAAGATTGGCAAAACAGTAATCTAAAAATACAAAAAGCTATGGATAGGTTTGCTAGAGCTACAAAATTAGCATCACCTACACCAACAGGTATTGATCCTGCTACTGGACAAAAACTATATGGTGTAGTATCTATACCTGGATTAGCAGCTAACTTTATACAGAAACAAGCTACAAAAGGTTTACATAACAATAACGTAAGAATTTTAGAGTATATGAACAAAGGTATACTCAAAAGCAAGTATATAGATAAAGCAGCAGTAGAAAATATTGTAAATCAATCTATACACTTAAGTTTGCTAATGGCTATGTCTGCACAACCTTATGGTACTAGAGGTGAAGGATTTAAAGGAATGGCTATGGCTGGTGTACATGGTGCCGTAGCAGGTAGTATATTTGGTACTATTGGTGAGTATGTAAGTATTGGTAGAATGTTAGGTAGTAGTAACGCAGTAGTTCGTGGTTCTGGAGAAAGAGTAGTTCGTGGATTTGCTAAAGCATTAGGAACGCAACCTAATAGAATAGATCAATATAATACCATTAACTTTATTATGCGTGGTGGTGCAGGTGTTTCTTATGGTACTGTTACTTCTGAGTTAAACGATTTACCATTAGAAGACCAAATATATGAAACATTAATGGCTGCATTCTTTAGTGTAAATAGTAGAGCATCATTTGAAAATAGAGCTACAAGAGATATTTATAATTCTATGAATGCAATACCAAGAGATTACAATATGAAAAAAGCTAGAAACTGGCTTACTGAACAACCTTGGTATCAAAATGAAAGTCCTGAGTATCAAGCATACTGGAGTAGATATTTAAAAAATATACAACAACAGCAGATAGATTATACTGTAAATCAATACAACGATATTATATTAGCATATGCAGAAACATATAAAGAGTTAAAAGAAAAAGGTATTATTACCTCTGAAATGGAGCAGAAAGCTAAAACAGATCGTAAAGCTAAAGAGAAAATACTAGGAGAAATGTACGATGCTTTAGATAAACAAAAGGCTGAAATAGAAGAAAGCATTATAGCTAATCGTACAGAAAACCAAATAGGCGATACAGAGCAAGTTGCTAAAGATATTGAAAAGAAAAAATTTAGATTAGATTCTATTACATTAGAAGACGGTAGAACTATTGAGTATCAAGTACAAGAAGTTGATCCGTTGTCTGAACATTTACCGAAACAAAAATCATTGAAAAATATTTTTATAGATGTAAAGCGTAGAAACAAAGACGCTAGTGTGCAAGATCTACACAATATGTTTAAAAAAACTATTGATGATGTAAACTATGATATTAACGCTTTTGTTAAAGAAGTATCTGGTAAATATAGAATTACTGTAAGTGATAAACAAAAAAGAGAGTTAATACAAACTGCGCATTATTTAAAAGAAATAGATCGTTTTCCTATTGCTAGAATTTACATTGTAGGAGAAGGTGCATTATCAAAAGATAAAAATCTAGAACCTACATTAGAAAAAGAGGCACCTGAAACAGATTCTTATGATAAACCTATTGGTGGTAGTAAAGCTGGTAATCCTACACATGGTTCTAGTCGTGTAAATAAAAATAACAATTTTAGTGTCAAAGAGGGTAATACATTACATTATGATTACGAGTATTTAACTGCACGTATTTTAGAACGTTATTGGGATTACGCATCTAATTCATACAAGAATAGACCAAGAGTCAAAAATGTTGCACCGTTATCTGTAGATATTTTTAGATATATACCTGAAGGTAAAACAGATAGCAAAGGTAATCGTATTAGACCATTGCAATTAGCAGAACATATGACTGATAAACAGTTAAATAATATGGCTAAGCAGCTAGAAAAAGAAGGTGCATTTATTTACGCTGCTAATGGTGAGACTGGTAGAATACAAGTCAGAGCATATCCTTGGGCAAGAGGCACAAAGTTAAAAGATATTAAAGCATTAAATAACTTTTTAATTAATGAATTAAAGATACCAGTTACTAAAGGTAGATATAAAAGTAATATTGCTACATTAATGTGGCGTATGCAAGAAACAGGATTAATTAGATTAGGTGAAATTCCTACTAAAGATTTAATACGTGAGTGGGTAAAAACAGAACCGTATGAAAGTGTAACTAAATTCCAGAAACGTACTAAACATCATTCTGGTATTGAAATAGCATTAAATCCAGAATACTTTGCTGGATACAAAAACTTAACAAGAACACGTCAAGTAGATATGGACGTATTCAATCCTAAGAATTTTACTGATATTAAATTATCTCTAGATCCTTTAGTAATAGAAAGATTTTTAAATGACAAGCGTTATACAGATATTGATATGACACCAATATTTGAGAATACTTATATTACTTTGTATGGTAAACGTTCTAGTAAAGCTAACAATGATTTGTATGAACAGTTTGCTAAAGATAATCCAGAGTTAATACAACGTGTTGAGGCACACAATAAAAAAGTTTTAGAAAGTATTGAATCTGGTACTTATCGTTTACAAGATAAATTTAATGATATAGGATTTGCCAAGTTAGGAGCTATACCAGAATATGAACCTTTAAGTCAAATATCTATGAGTAGATTTTCACGATTTGAAGGAGATACATTTAACCATATCGTTATAGAAGATTTACCAAGTAGCGTAAAAAATATGGGTAAAGCATTGAAAGAAAACAATTCAGGTACAGATGGTGTAACTATGACACATCAAAAGTTATTTGAAATTGTAAAAGATAATTATGGATATGATCCTCGTACAGGCGTGTTTAAAACGTTGGGATTATTTAGACCAGAGTACGGTGTTCGTGGACAGATTATTAATAAAACAGCTGATTTTAAAATGGATAGTTATTGGCAAGCATTTGCAGAAAAACACAATTTAGATAAAATACATTACGTTTCTGGTATTAAAGAAATGACTGGAGTAGAACCAACAAAAGTACGTTGGAATGAAAAAACCAAAGAGTTTGAGCTGGTTGGTAAGTTGAATGTATTTAAATCTAAAATAGAAGATAACTATTTGAATTTAAATGTGTATGAAAACTTTGAAAAGATAGGTAATCAAAAACTATTGCAGCAGGTTATGTCTAATATAAACACATTTGAAATGGACCCAAATACCAAAGTAGGTAGAGATTATTGGAATAAATGGGAAGAATTAGTTTCTAAAGCAGCAGCTGGTGATCCTAAAGCTACAGCATTAGCTGAAAAAGAATACTTAGGCAACAAAGAATTATCAGGTAGGATAGACGATATAAGCATTAAGCTACTAGATCAAATATTATTTGAAAGACCTGATAGTAAAGCAGCACAAAGTATTATTAAACAAATTTTAGAAATAGAACGTTTATCTGATTTTGATAAACAAGCGATGCAAGAATGGACTGATTATAGAACTAATACATACAATAGACAACTAGTAGAAGATTATTTAATTGATACAAATTTTGATCCTGGTACATATTTAAGACCTGGCGTTAGAGAATATATTAATGAAAGAGTTAAGCAATATGTAGCTAAAAGACTTACTAGACCACGTATTAGGCACTCATATAGCTCTAAATTGGGCTTATATGACGTTTTAATTAGTGGACGTAAGCAAAAGTACTCTAAAGCTAAGAAAGGTCTAGCAAACAACGAATTTATGATGAATGAGGGTGCAAGAGATGTTATAGAGGTTACTGTATACGAAGGTAAGAAAAACGAAAAAACAATGACACTTGGTAAGTTTTGGGATACTTGGGTAGAAATGAAAGAGAATCCTACAACAAAAAGAGCACAGCGTGACTTTGAAGAATATGATTTTGTACGTAAAAACGTAGGATTTATACGTTCACCTATGATTAGTAATGGTGGTTTTCGTATAGGAGAGTTTGTTGGATTTGCTAAGACACGTGAAGGTATTTCATTAATTACCAACGAATATAATGATTTTATGATGTCTGGTGCTGATAAAGATATTGACTCTGCACATATGTTCTGGGGATTGCCAAAAGAATTAACTACTGCATATAAACAATCTTTTATACAAGACCAATTAGTTCGTAGAAAGAATGGTAAAAAAGATACAGTAGACTTGAAAGATCCAGAACGTGGTAGAGAATTAGCAAATGCAGAACCATCAGAAAGTAAAGGAAAAAAACAACATTTAGCAGACATATTAGATACAAGAGCTAAGTTAAGAAATGGTAAAATATCAACTATGTCTCAAGATTCTATTGGTTTAATTACTAATGGTGTTAATCAGATTGCATTAGAGTTAGATATTAATAGACAGCTCGAAGACAATACGCCACGTACAGATGTTAAAACAAAAGGTAAAATGCGTGATAATTATTTAAATGCATTTAATGAATTAATTATTGATAGAAATGTTATGTTGAATACATACATTGACGCTGCAGATTTGTCTAATATAGATTTACCTATTGTTGCGTTACGTAAAATGCGTGCTAGATATGAATGGATGTATGAAGGTGCTGAGACTGGTGAAATGGAAGCACGTAGACAAGCTATTAAAAATATGCATAAACTTGTATTTGGTAGTAGACGTAAAACAGATATGCCTTTAGATGTTCAAGAAACTGCTACACATTACCTTGAAAAAACACAAGATGCTAAATCATATTTAGGATTGATTGCAGATCAATACATTGGATTACGTTTGGAGTTAAATCCTTGGAATAGATTTAGTAAAGAGCAAAGCGTAGCATTGTTAAAAGATATTTCTGAACAAATTATTAGTCATCCAATATATCGTAAAGTAGGTATAAAAGATTTTTCAGAACATTTTATGAAAGGATTAAACCCTAAAGAGTTTGATAACATTGTAGAATATGAAACATTTTTATGGAATAAACTAAATCAGGTTATTGATTTGTCTTCTGCATTAAAAAAGTCTAATGACTTTAAACAATATGCAATGAAAGAATTAGAAATGACTAGTGAGTCTGTAGATGATTTTATTACACAAGTAGTAGAGCTTACATTTGAGCAGCGTAATAGATTATACCAATCATTTACGAACGACCAAAAGTATTTCAAAAAACATAACAGACGTTCTTACGGTGATCAAATAGCTTACACTAAAATAATACTTAGAGAACAGTTAGAACAGTTATCTAATAGAAGAAAAGAAGAAGGTAAACCATTACCAGAAGAAGCATTTAATAGAGTAGAAGATTTGTTTGATGTATTTTATATAGCAACACCATTAATTAAATCAGACTTTGTAGGATTTAGAGGTGAGAATCGTTTTGAGTTTTTAAGAAGAGTAAATAGTAGAATTAATGAACTATTAAAAGAGAAAGAACAAAAAGAAAAACTTGGTGAGTTTTTTAACAAATCAAATAGATTAGAAGGGCTATACGCACTTAGAGGTTCTTTACAAGCTGAATTTACTGGACAGTTACCTGATCGTGAACAGACTTGGGCAATACGTGCTAGAAATAAAGAGTATATGTCTAAAGCTAGATATGAAACATTGAAGCTATCACAAGAATCTAGACAACAACGTATTGATAAATTACGTCAAGAATTAGAGTTAGATAAGTTTGAAGAAGTTATAATGGACGATTTGAATGTACCACCAAAAGGTAGGCAATCTAAAGTAGATGCAAAACCTGGTCAAGAAGTTGTACTCAAAACAAAAAAAATGGTTCCCGATTTAATCGATTTAGATGTTCTTACAGATCCAGCTAAGTTAGATGCTTTGATAGATAGTTTAAAACCATTAAAGAAATCACAGACGCCACTACTAAAAGAAAATTTAAATGAGTTTAAAAATTTAATTTATTCACAGACTGCAGTTGGTAATGAAAAGCTATTGTTTAATTTACCAAGTGAGTATTCATTTTTCTTAAAACGTATTGATAGAACATCAGACTTTATACAAAATATAGATGGTACTCGTTTTGGATTTTTTATGAAGATGATGAATAATAAGTATGGTAAAGAAGATGTGTTAACAAAAATTAAACGTAATAAAGAGTTGTTACAAGAAGCTGAAAACACTCTAAAAGCTGATATTACTAAAGATATACCGTTAGATACTTTTGATGAGTTCTATAAAAAACGTGCTAAAGAAAATACAAAAGAAGAGTTTATGAATATATCACAGCAATACAAAGTGTATGTAGATAGCTGGGCTAAGGGTAATTCTAAATTAGTAAATGAAGTTGCAGATAAAACTGAGGCTAAGATATTAAAAGATTCTGATACTATTATTTATGGATACAATGAAAAAACACAAAAAATACAAAAGTATAAAAGCAGAGAAAGTTTTGAAAAGAAAAACAATAAGTATCCATATATACAAGAACTAGAACCTTTTAGATTATCTGAGTTAATTACCAATGAAATTAATGCATTAAATCCTAGTAGAGCACACTTGCGTGATCCTAAAAAATTAGACCAAGTGCTTGGTATTTATCAAAGACTTAATAAAGAACTAGCACCGTTTGAACAACGTTTACAATTTGATAGAGTATTAAAATTCAACGAAAAGACTGGTCAAATGGAAGAGTATGGTATTACTGTACCTACATCTACGTTAAAGACTGTAGCAGAAACAATATATCGTTTACACGTAAATGCTAATCAGCTATCAGACTTTAATACTAAGTATATTGGATTAGTAAAAAAAGTATTAAACGAATCTCAGAAAGGTTATAAAGATCACGGTAATGCATTGTGGGAATACGCAGCAGTAAAACATACATTGGGTGAAGATAATCTTGGACCAAAGAAAGGTCAAACAACTGCTGAAGAGCAGGTAGATTTAATTAAACGTTTAGAAAAAGCAGAATCTGAAATTAAAAAAATCAACCAAAAATTTTATTATACTAACTCAAAAGGTGATCGTGTATACGTAGAACCTTTAGAGTATGCTGATATAATTAGAACTGAAGTAATACAACCTATTATGGAATACTCTTTAAATAGTATGATTAAGAGTAATTATAAAAACATTGGTAAATTATTTGAGCAGCAAACTACATTTCCATTAGAGTTTTTTTCTAATACTACATTACCAGAAGGTCATCCAAAGTATTGGCAACAACGTATGGCACAATTGTTTTTAAACAAACACGGATTAATTGAAGTACGTAGATTGTTATGGTTTGATAAAACTGTTCGATTACAAGCAGATAAACAAACTGGGTTTGATGTACAAAAGAATCACTTCCATTACGATGATATGGTATGGATTAAGTTTCATTTGAATCTACGTGATCACATTCTTGATAAGTATTCTGACTATGTAAACAACAACGGTTCGTTAGATTGGAATGCATTAGGTAGAACAAAAATAAAAGAAGGTAAGAAAACTATTAGTATGGCTGACAAAGTTCGTAGAGACATTAGAGCATTTAGTGGTAAGTATGGTGAATGGTCAAGTGAAGTTGGTAAGTTTGCAGAAGATGGTGTATCTGATAGATTCTTTCCACAAATGGGACAAATGGATACAAAACTTAATAGAAAGTTTATTCAAGAAGAATGGCTACCAACTGAAAAAGAACGTATTATGGCTAAAACAAACTACAAGCAGCTTACTGATGCTAAGCTTGCAGAAGATGTTAGAGATAGATTAATTACATTTAAGGAAGCAAAAGAATTAGAATACCAAAGACTTGAGAATAAAGTTCTTGAGCAAAACAAGTATGAGAATCCATATATAGATCCAGAAGCTATGGACATGTTAAATCAGATTAGCACTAGAAAAGGTAAGAATCCTTATCCTGGTATGGGTACTACAACACACGCACGTTCACGTTTAGAACGTTCTATGCCTGGTTGGAGAAGTGATGGTAATGTACCATTAGACTATATGAATAGTTTAAGTAGAGGTTTAATGCAAAACATTGGTGCTATGTATAGTAGAATTTATTTAGATAAGTTTTTAACACAATCTAAACAGAATCCACGTATGCGTGAAAACGCTGAAAAATGGCACGCTACAATGATTGATTTTACTAGAGGGTATATGGGTTTCCCTTCAACAAGAGTATTAGAAGTACACGGTGTTACAGCTAAAGAAATGCAACTATTAAAAGATTGGCAAAAAGCAAACTTTGACCAAGAATGGAAAGTTGGTAAGCTAGATGTAGTAAGTAAAAAACTATTATATGATCTAGAGCAGCAATCAATACCTACTACTAGTGAACAACGTATGAAAAAACGTGAATTAATTGTTAGAGCGTATAAGTCTACTAATGGTAATAAATTAAATGCATTACGTAAAGAATTAAAAACTGTTAAAAGTGAGCAGCGTAAAGAAGAAATAATAGTAGAAATGGCAAACTTAAAACAAAAAATGTATGAAAATGTTAAGAAACAGTTTGCTAAATATTTAGAAACACAAACTATTAAGAATCTTAACGAGTTTATTAAAGATGAAAATATAGACAAACTCAATATTAATAATACACCAAGACAATGGTTTAGTGATGAAAGTGTTGGTAATCTAGGATTAAAACTAGAAAATAGAATATCTAAAGTATATGGTGGTATTACAGGGAAGAAACTATTTCCGTCATTACCAGACAATGTACAAGCTAGACATAAAGCATTAGTAGATCGTGCACAGTATATTTCTGATCTTGAAGGTAGATTTGAATTGTTATCATTATTGTTTAGTCCTAAAGCAGCTATTACAAATATCTATGGTGGTTATCAAAACATTATTACTGATACAGGGTTTGATCATTTCTTTAAATCAGGAGACACTAATTATTTAATTAAAGAAGTATTTGCTGGTCAAAAGTTTAAATTATTTAATAAACAAACAGGTAAGTTTGAATTTAGAGAACTACGTAATAGAGAAGATATACATGAAATGATTGATTCATTAGGATTACTTGAAGGTAATCTATTACAAGAGTTGGCATATATACAAGCAAATGAACCTGTGCAGGCTAAAAAGTTTTTAAAAGAATTAGTAAAGAAAGTTACTGCACATACTAGAGCTGAAAAACTATATGGTAATAGTAAAGAAGTAAACGATAAAATTAATAAATACGTTAATACTACTGTAGGTGAGTTAGCTAAAAAATATAACGTTAATAAAGCAGTAATGGATAAAGGTAGTTTCTTTATGTCTTCTACTGAAAAACATTTGAGACGTAAAGCATTCTTAGCACATTATTTAAAAGCTAGAGAAATTTATTCTGATCTTGAAGGAAATGTAAGAGTAACAGATGAGTTTTTAGTAGATAGTGCTAGAAAAGGCGTAGAAGCGTCTCAGTTTATTTATCACGCTACATTTAGACCTAACTTTAGTAATACAGCTTTTGGACGTATTATGACACGTTTTCAGCCGTATGCGTGGAATAGTATACGTAGAAGAAAGGTGATCTTTGAAGATATGATGGCAGCAGAAGGTCATCCAAACTTTGAGGTTACAAAACGATTCCAAAGACAAGTAGCTAATGATATGATGACAATGGCACTAGGTACATTGTTTGCTTATTCTATATTTGAATATGCATTATCACCACCAATGTCTTGGATGAAAGAAACTGCGGAGTTTTTATTTGGCGATGAAGAAACTAGAAAAAAAGCATTTTTTAATCAGTATCCAATACAAGCATTAGCACCATTGCAAATTATAACACCACCAGCAAGTAGATTTATATTACCACACATTAATGGTATGGTTAATGGTGACTATGAAGCATTCTGGAAGTATACTGCTTGGACTTATGTACCAGGTGGTAGATTTGCTAGAGATGTATATAAGACTGTTAACAATCCAAAATACGCTGTGGAATATCAGACTGGATTACCATATAATAGCTTTAAGTGGCATATGGCAAAGGTCAGACGTCAAGCCGAGCAGAGAGAGATAAACGAAGATCCAACGACTTGACGTCTTTTTCATACGGCATAGGAATTATTTTTTTAAAATACGCAACAAATCTTTTAACCTTTTATGTTTTGTGGTCAAAAGATTTATTGCTTGTTCAGTCAAACTTATTAGTTCTTTCGTTTCATTTATAAACATTTCTTTTTCTTTTTTGTCCATATTTGCTTTCCTTTCGAACCGCCCGCTTACGTTATAATCTCTTTAAGATTATTTATACATAAATACGAAGACATAGCGACTAAGTTATGTCTTGTTTTAGTAGCCAACCAAACATGTATTTTCATAAGCGGGCAGTTTTGTTATATGGTAAATAACAACTTTAATCGTTACATTCTTCACATTTTTCTGGTGCTCTAACACCAGTCAAATCAATATCATCGTGATCAAGCCTATCTTCGGTTGATCTTACAATTTTATTGTTATTTTTTTCTATTGCAACAATAATTTTCTTAGCTATTGATAGTATAGCTTCAGCTTCTTTCTTGTTCAAATCCATCACGATTCTCCTTTTCAATTTGTAATAGTCTTAAGAATCTCTTTAATGGTATTATAGCAAGAGCTTCTTTTCTATCCATACGTGTAACAACTGCATCAACATCGTCTCCGTGATAGTCTGGATACAACCATTGAGCAACTTTCTTTTTTCGTTTTGCTTGTATTGTAGTATCTTCTACTATCACATCAACTACTTCTGATTTTCCTAACGATCTACCGTCGGAAGCATAGGCACGTTTTGCATACATGCCCATGTCCTTAGCTGTGTTTACTATCTCACGTTCGAGATTGTTACCACGTACTTTATTTTTATGCGTCACTTCCGCCAAGATTTCCTTGCATACTAACGATGTTGAAATCTTCCTCGTATTTCTTAATAGCTTCTGGTGACTCGTCCCAGTATCTTAGACCAAATGAAAACTCCATTGGACCGAATCTGGTATCGAACCATAAGTGGTTACCGAAATTATTATCCATTCGTGTGGACAATACAATAAACTTAAGCAAACGTAATTCTGCTTTTTGTATATTGTTTTTATCTACATATTGTGCGCTAAACAACTTCTTCAACATATGTATTTCCTCCGTTTATTTGTTTAAATGTCATATTAGTTGCATTGAATGCTGCTAACATCTTGAACTGACCTTCGTCACGAGATTTTACTGATGTAATCTCTCTTGCTGGATCGTTTCTGTTGCCTTTAATCAATACAACCTTATCTGCTTTTTGTACAACGTTACTACTACCTTTTAAAGAATGCAAGTTAATAACA
>CERT01016654.1_pt1 | contig 24374 bp, 8 predicted proteins | sample 530691 | NCBI WGS metagenome assembly CERT01 (sample SAMEA2620861, study PRJEB7988) | marine metagenome | biome: marine biome (ENVO:00000447); feature: surface water layer (ENVO:00002042); material: "saline water (ENVO:00002010), including plankton (ENVO:xxxxxxxx)" | depth 5 m
AATTTCTTCCGGTGGATCGCTGGCCGGTGAGCTTGGGATCAGAAGAGGCGAAGGGCAAGCTATCGCAGAGTCTATCATCATGGCGGTAAAAAGCTCGACAGTATTTGAGTACAGTAAATTTGATGAATCCCTGAGAGGAACAGCTGAATTTAAGTTCCAGCCTGCGGCTATGCACAACTTACTTTCGCTGGCCAATGGCTTTGTGTCTTCGTCAAAAGGTGATGTGTTGCACTGGTTAAGATGGTTATTGTTTCACGGATCTTCTCCAATTATTACTGGCTATGAATTTATATCAGATCCCGGAAAGGGTAGATCTGGGTTAGGAACAATGGGTAAAGGTGGAATGTGGAGAGTCCCGCCTCAATTCTCAGGTACAGCCGCAAACAATTTCATAACTAGATCTTTTCTAGGCAGAGGTCAGGAAGTCGGAGATATTTTTGAAGAGTTGCTAGAAAGATAATTATGGCTGACGTACCAAATATAAATCTAAAAGGGTTTAGCGACATAAAAGACGCTACCCTTAATAATGAAATACAAGACAATCTAGTGGAGTACTTTGATTGGGCTCTACTAGAAAAAGGAAATTACTTTAACGTAAGTTTAGGTGAAGCTTCGCCAGATGGTAATGATTATAGTAGACTTAGATTAGCTACTAATCCAAATTATTCCGATGGTCAATGTTGGGAAGGAGTTAGAGGTAACTGGGTTTGGCAAAGTGGGGTCGATTATTCTCCTACGCCTTTAGTGGGAGACAACAATGCCAAGCCGGGAGTATCAGGAGTTTATGTAGATGACACTTTTTATCCTACCACGACTGCTGGTAGCTATGCTCATCATGTAGATTACTTTAATGGTAGAGTTGTATTTGATAATCCAATTCCTACTGGTAGTAAAGTGCAGGTAGAACATAGTTATAAATGGATAAATGTTGTCTATGCTAATAGCGTTCCTTGGTTAAAAGAGGTTCAATATAGATCCTATGAGGCCAATGGAGAATTTTTACAACCCGCAAAGGGTAAGTGGGACGTGCCGCCAGAAGCCCGACTTCAACTTCCAGCGATTGCGATAGAAATCGTACCTAGAAGGCAGATAGTTGGATATCAATTAGGTGGTGGATCTTTCGTCAATACAGATGTATTATTTCACTGTTTGGCAGAGGACGAAATTACGAGGAATAAACTTGTAGATATAGTATCTTTACAAAATGACAAACGATTTTACACATATAACAGTAATTTTGTTGCTGCTAGTGGAGATTTTCCTATAGATTATAGAGGTGTTCCTGTTTCTGGAGCTTTGACATTTGCTGAGCTAGCACATAAGCACGCTGGCGACTCAATATGGTTAAAAAACTCATCAGTACAGGGCATGGAGGTAATCAATAGCAATTTTTATGGCGGTATAGTGAAACTCACAGCAGAAGTAATAAAGCAAACTGTATAAATTTTGTGTATAATACAATAGTAAACTTTCTAATTAGGAGAGAATCAAATGGCCGTAACAGCTAATAATAGAATTTTCTACGCTTGCCAACTAGTTGGCTTTAAGGGGTTGGGTGACGCATCCACTGCTTATAGGGTAGCACATGGTGTGCAGAGCGTAGGTATTACAACAAACTTCAATTTGGAACAGGCGTTTGAGCTTGGCCAGATTCAGATTTATGAAAACATTGAAGGAACCCCAGACCTAGAAGTGACGGTAGAAAAAGTGCTGGATGGATATCCACTGCTTTACCACTTGGCTTCCCCAAAGGCAAGCTCTCCCGGTCTTGTAGGTAGATCTAAAGAACGCTGTATTGTGTCTTTAGGTATCTGGTCTGATGGTTATGACTATGTAGGACAGCAAGGCGATCCAAATCACCAAAAACCACAGGTTCAGATAGAAATGTCTGGAATGTACTTGTCTTCAGTAAGCTATAACATCCCAGTCGATGGCATGGGTACTGAGTCTGTCAGCTTAGTCGGAAACCATAAAAATTGGTTGAGAGACGCTAATTGTGACTTAAACCCCAGCAATAACAATTTTGGATCAGACGGCCCAAAAGCCTCTGGTATTGGTGGTGTAGTCAGACGTGAAAACTTTAACTTGGGAAAAAGTATCCTTCCCGGAGACATTCACGGAATTGATGGTCTTGCCGCAGGTAACGGTATCTCCGACGGCACTCCTCTCGTTCATCTTCAGGGTATTTCAATTAGTACTGACTTCTCAAGAGAAGACATTCTAGAGCTTGGAAGAAAAGCACCTTACTATAGAGCTACTAGTTTCCCAATTGAAGTTACCTCAGAAATCGAGATGATTGCTACTTCCGGTGACTTTGTTGGTGCTTACGAGTACGGTGATCCAGCACTGTTTGATGATAGCACCTTGAAGAGTACTGCTTCTGGTAACAATACTGCAGAAAGACAAATTGTGATATCTCTAGACCAAGCGATTGCGTTTGACTTAGGTACTAAAAATAGACTGTCTTCTGTCAGCTATGGTGGTGGCGATGCTACTGGTGGTAATGTGAGCATTTCTTACAGTTATACCAACTTTAATGACTTGACTGTGCTACATAGTGGTGACCCAGCATTGGCCTTACTTGGTGGAAGCTTGAACTACAGCCCAGCGCAGTCAGGCTATCCAGCAAACTGGGGCAATACTTATATGCCATAACTTTTGCGTATTTAGTTTTTATACGCGGGAACAGACACCACAGTTTGCGATAGCTATTTAGGACAGCGAGTGGCTAAGGTGCTAGGAAGGAAACAATATGAAATTCAATACTCCCGCTGTGAGGTTTTGTGATGAAACAACATAGACGGGAGTATCTTATATCTAGGATCAGATCTGGAATAAACGTTATAAGAAAGAGGGGTCTTACCTTATTCGTTTATGCTCCAACTTTTAAGCAATCATTGGAGTCTAATTTAATCTTTCAGGATGCTTATCAAAAAGCTGATGATGAAGGATTGATGGATCAAGAAGAGATGCTTCATTGGATGATAGATCAAGGTTTATGGAAAGAAGAAGACGATAAACAAATAGAAGGCATAAAAAAAGACATAGAGACTTTGCGTGTCAAGATGTTTGAGAATCGTCACAAGACAGACATAAGGGAAAGTGCGCGCAGATATTTGCGAGCGGCTGAAAAGGCTATGTCAAAAAAACTAGCCCAAAAAAATGCCTTTGCTGAAAACACCTGTGAGGGCGTGGCAAAGATGGAACAATATAGATGGCTCATCAAAAATTGTACATTTAGAGATGGATATCCTTATAATTTTGAAGAGGTGTCTTTAGACGAGGCGGTAGCTTTTAACCAGTCTAACTTTTTACCGGAGTCGGAAATAAGAGAACTGGCAAGAAGTGAGCCTTGGCGTTCCACTTGGTCAGTTAGGGAGCACGGCTTCTCCCTTTTTGACAACGAAGATAGAGACCTAACTATAGATCAAAAAAATCTAGCTATATGGTCAGTTATGTATGACAATATCAATGAGTCACCTGACTCGCCTGACGATAGTGTTATAGAGGATGATGATGTTCTAGATGGTTGGTTTATTGTTCAAAGAAGGAAAAGAGAGCAAGAAAAGAAGAAAAACGCTTTTGAGTCTGGGCAAGCAAATCCTAAAATAGCTGGTGCAGGCGAAGTATTTATGATGGCGGGTAACAAGGAAGATGCCGAAAGTATCGAGTCTATGAATTCGATACAAGCAGCGATGACAAAAAAACAGAGGCTTGCGCAGTTAAAATCCTCAGAAGGCAATGTTCTTGATCAGAACTTTGGAGATTCGCAACTTAAACTGCAACAGATGAGCAACCAAATGTACAAGGACAAATTTAAAAGGTAGAGGAATATGGAAGATTTCAACAACTTAATAAGAGCTAAATCAGACTACAAGAAACAAAGAGAAGAAAAATATAAAGTGGACTCAAGAGACCGACTTTCAAAGATAGTTAAGAAGAAAATTCAAACTACTATGATTGGGGCTCTAAGTAGCATAGAGGAACACTTTGGGTTTTTATGGACAAATGATCAAGGAGACCTGACGCAAGAGCAAATTTTTATGAGGGACACTTACCAAAAAGTAAGGTCAGAAATACTAGACAAAGGAAATACCCAGTCTAGAAATATTGATGCTGAATTGTCACAATATGAAATAGAGTGGAATAGATATACTATGAGTTTACCAGTATTAAAGGAAGGTGAAGAATAATGCCAAGGGAAAAAGAAAAAGTAGTAGAAGTTAAGTTGGACAACGGACAAATTGTTAAGATTAAAGTCATAAGACCAACAAATAGACTTAATTCAGAAGCGCAAAGAATTGGTGCAACAGTTTGGACTCAATGCATTCAAGACGGAGTGATGACTAAGCAAGAGCTACAAAGGATACTTAAGGAAAAAGGCATCTGGGGCAAAGAGCAAGAACAAAAAGAAAAAGACATCACGAGTGAAATTGCTGAGTTAGAAAAGAAGCTATATCTTAATAAGAAGAAGAAGTTGAAGCTGTCTGAGGCCAAGAACTTTGCCATTGACATGAGAAAGAAGAGAAATGAGCTAAGAGACCATATTGCTCAAAGGATTGCGCTTGAGGGTAATACGGCTGAAGCACTGTCAGACAACGCAAAATTCGATTTCTTGGTGGCTAATTGTACTTTTTATGAAAATGGTAATAAAGTGTATAATACCTTAGAATCGTACCAAGATTCTGCGGATGACGTGCTGGCATTTACAGCTGCTGCGACTTTAGCGGAGATGGTATATGCTCTTGATAGTGATTTTGAGGCTAATTTGCCTGAAAATAGATTCCTTAAGTCTGCTGGTCTGGTAAATGAAGAACTCAGTCTAGTTGATAAAGAAGGAAACTTGATTGACCTTGATGGTAGAAGAATAAACAATCTAGGTTGGTATCAAGATGAAGAAGGAAATAGAGTTGACCAAGGAGGCAATAAACTCTCTGAAGATGGTACTTACATCCCCCAAGTTGTTTATATAGACGATGAGACAGGGGAAGAAGTAGTAATAGAGGGAGAAGAAGAGCCAGAAGAGGTCGAAGAAAAAGGAGAAGAAAAAGAAACTAAAACAACGGAAAGTAAATAGATAGTGTAGTCACCTTATTCTAGAGTAATTAAATATGTCAAAGTTTGTATTGACTGCACAACTACAGCTGCAAGCACCAAAGAACACGCAGCAGATAGTTACACAGATTCAAAACCAGCTTAACAATGTTAATGTTCAGGTCAAGGCCCAGACAGCAAAGCAGGCCGCGAAGAATGTTGACACGCTGGCTAAGAACACTAAAAAGGCTGGTGACGCAGCAGCCGCTATGGGACGCTCTTTTGCCGTTTCATTCAAGAGGTTTGCTGCTTTCTCCATCGCCACCCGTGCTGTTGGCTTGTTCACCAGAGGGTTAAGTGATGCTGTAAGTGAAGCATTGAACTTTGAAAGAGAGCTCATCAAAGTAGCTCAAGTTACTGGTACTGCAGTAAAAGATTTAGGCGCTCTAACAAATGAAATATCTAAACTTGCTACTGGCTTAGGTGTCAGTTCTCAGAAGCTATTAGAAGTTTCTAGAGTACTTGCTCAGGCAGGTTTTTCCGCTACAGAAGCAAAAGTTGCCCTTGAGGCGCTTGCAAAATCCGCACTCGCTGCAACGTTTGATGACATTACCCAAACTGCAGAAGGTGCTATTGCTATCTTCAATCAGTTTGGTCAGGGCGCTGGAGCCTTGGAGGCTCAGCTTGGTGCTATTAATGCTGTTGCTGGACAGTTTGCTGTTGAAGCCGGTGACTTGATCGCTGTTATACGTCGTACTGGTGGTGTCTTCAAAGCTGCCGGCGGTGATCTAAACGAATTGGTTGCGCTATTTACCTCGGTCAGAGCGACCACTCGTGAGTCGGCAGAGTCTATAGCCACTGGTCTTAGAACCATCTTTACACGTATCCAACGTCCTACTACTATAAAGTATCTACAGGATCTTGGTATTAGTCTTACCGATGCCGAAGGTAAGTTTGTTGGCCCTTACGAGGCGATTAGGCGGCTTAGTGAGGCCCTGTCTACTCTGGAAGCCGGAGACCTAAAGTTCATCGAGATAGCTGAACAGCTTGGTGGATTTAGGCAAATTGGTAAGATAATTCCATTGTTGACTCAGTTTGGAGTATCTCAGGAAGCCCTGCAAGCCGCAATGGCAGGTACAAACTCTTTGACTGAAGATGCGGCAACAGCACAAGGTTCTTTATTAGTTAGATTGACAGCTCTAAAAGAAGAATTTAATGAGCTAGTTCGTAGTTTAACATCTTCGCCTGTATTCAAATTTATGGCTGAAAGCGCCATGAATCTTGCTAGTGCTCTTATTAATGTAGCTAGTATACTTAAAGATATCCTACCTATTATAACGGCTATAGGTGCTATAAAATTATTTGGTGGACTTTCTAGCTTTGCTGCAGGCTTTGGCGGCGGCCTAAAAGGTGGAGGAGGCCCTAGAGCCTTTGCTAGTGGTGGTATAGTTCCCGGCACTGGGAATAGGGATACTGTACCAGCTATGCTGACGCCCGGCGAGTTTGTTATTAGAAAGTCTAGCGTCAAAAAAATAGGCGCTCAAAAGCTGTCAGCCATGAACACCAAAGGTTATGCTCTAGGCGGAAAAGTGCCCTTTGCCAAAGAAGGCGCGGCGGGTATAATGGTATCAGACATTACTCCATTGTCAACAGGCAGTACCAGTGTAAGCCTTAAAGATGTATTTACACAAAAGCCTTCGTCGGGTTCTCCAGTTGGCGCCCATAGTTTATCAGACAAGGCTAAGGCAGTCGCACAAGGAGCTCTAAATTCCGCTGCGGTAATAGATGCGGGTAAAGCGGAACTTAAAACAGCGATGGGTGGAGATGCGTTCAAATTTAAAACCGCATTTGAAGGTGTAGGGCCTGATGAAAACAAGGCGTTTGAAAAATCTATACAAGCTGGAGTCACTGCAGGTGTTGAAACAGGAGCACAGGCTTTTGCTGAGGCAATAAACGTACCCGGCCAAAAGCCAAAATTCAACCCCTCGCAAGGCTATTATGATGCTATCAACGAGGGCTTTAAAGGCACTATGTTTGAGGAAATGATTAACGCTCTAGGTGGCAAACCACTGAGTAGTGCCGGAGATTCGACTGCTCCATTTGACTTTCAGGAAGGGGTTCCAAAGAATCTTGCAGGCGTTTATGGCGGCTTGACTAAGGGGTATACGTACTTAGACGCAAAGATCAGGGCGTATAGAAAAAGCACTGGCTCAGGCAAGGGCAAGAGGAAGACCAAGGGCGTAGAACCGGCTGAATTTATGAAAAAGGCCCAAGGGCAACTGATGCAGGAAAGCTATGCTCAAGTAGTTCAGGCAATGGAAGATGAGAAGGCAAACCAGAAACCTAGCAAAAAAGGCGCTAATGCTGCAAAAGATGTATTATTCTTTGGTGGCCCTGTTAGAGGTTATGCTCGTGGTGGCTCTGTTACAGATACAGTCCCTGCTATGCTTACTCCCGGTGAGTTTGTTATTAATAAGAAAGCGGCCAGTAGTATTGGTGCTGCTAACCTAAACCGTATGAATAAAAAGGGAGTCACTGGGTTTGCTAGTGGTGGCCCGGTTGGCGGGGTACAAAACTTTGCTTTAGGCGGAGGTGTCGCAGCAGGTGTCTCAATGGCAATCTTGCCGATGTTGATAGACATGTTTAAAGAGATGTTCCCTGCAGTGCAAGAATTCAAGGAAGAGTTTGACTTCCTAGTGGATGCTATTAAGCTTGGGTTAGTTACATATATAGCTTTAGGAAAATCTCAAAAATTCTTTGCCAAACAGGTTCAGGGTTACGGCAGCAATGTCAAGGTTGCTATGAATGCAGACAAAACTAAAGCCACAAATGCGCTCACGAGTGCAAAGGCGGATGCGCAAAAAACCAAACAAGCTCTACAAGTTGCCAAGGCCCAGCAGCAATCATCGAAAGCTTCTAGGACGCTGACTGACGCAGAACTTAAGTTAACACAGCACGTTGTTAAAAACGCAGAGTCTATGTTGAGGCTGAATGGTGTTACAGAGGGTATGAAAAATAAAACTAAGGAAACACAGCAAGCTATTCAGGTGTTAAAGCCTGAGTTTAAGGCATTAAAATCCACAATGAAGAGCTCGCTCAACCCTCAAGACTTCAAGGTATTCAAAACTGCTATGAAGAATTCTACTTCAGATATCAAAAATAATGCTGTGGCCATGAAGCAGAAAACGGTATTTATCAATGCTTTTGGCCAAGCCCTTAAACAGGGAATGAGTGTAGAGCAAGCGGCTGCGCAAGCTACCAAGCAAACGATTGTGGGCGAAAAACAAAAAATTGGCGTGATTAAATCGACCAGTAATACACTCAAGACATTTGCTAATAAGCTACATAAAGCCGGAGCTGGACTTGATAGAATGGTCAACGGCGGCGTGATGGCTTTCCAAATGATGGCAGATGCAGCTGCAGAGTATGTAAACTCAATTATGGACAAGGCCATTGAGAGTGAAAACTTTGATACTGCAAGAGGCATGGTTGACACAAGTGTACAGCTAGAGGGCATGGCGTCAATGGGTCAAGGCGCATTTATAGGCGGCATGGTTGGTTCTATGGGCGGGCCTCTTGGCACTGCAATGGGTGCTATTGGTGGTGCGGCGATAGCACATTTCTTCAGAGATGAAGAGGCAGAAAGAAGCAAAAAACGAGAAAAAATAGCCAAAGCCGAATTGGCCTCTCTAACTACTACTTTGGATGAAATAGTAAAAACATCTGTAGAGGCTGGAACAATGACTGTTGGTGCTGCAACCAACTTTGCTGACAAAGTAAAGGTCGGTATGCAAGCAGCAAATTCAATAATCAATCCAGACGAACGAAAGAAAGCAGTCAACGAGCTTAATGCAAGAGTCCTGCAGGCTGCTAGTGCGGCTGGACAAGGCGCTGCTGATCAAGCGACGTTAAATAAGATGGTTCAAGAACTTTCAGATGCCTATAGCGGCAATGCAGCTGAAGTTAAAAACGCAGCACAGGCAGCATTTAATGTAGCACAAGCCATGAAGGCTGCCGCGAAAGCGATGTACGATCAAATGATTGTAACCTCTGTCTTCAATAGGGCCGGCGGTGCTGTAGAGAGCTTTGTCAAGAGTCTAGAAACTGGATCTAGCAGACTTGGCGGAGCTATTAATAAGCTAGAACTCTCCCTTAAGAATCTAGGTATGGGTGATGCCAGTGGAGACTTGGCTGGCTTAAGAGAAGAAGCGTTTGCCTCATTGAATCAGGCGGGGATTGGTTCAGGATCTAAGGTTGGCGAAGCAATGGGTCGTCAATTTGATATGCTTGCTCAAGCCCAATCGGCAGTCGCCAAACTTCCTGATGCTATGAACGCCATGACATTCACAGCTGGTCAAACAGACCAGTCGGTTAAGGATCAATTGTCTCAAAGCCTAATAAATAATCTTGGACTTGATCCCGGAAGTGAAATGGGGAAAATAGTACAGGGTAAGATAGATCAATTAAAACCTGAAGATATGAGGGCTATCAGGTCAGGATCATTCGACTTCTCTAAATTCTTAGGTGAAACAAGTGCTGACTTAGCTAAGCTTGGCGATGGAGCTTTAAAGGCACTTAAGGCGTTAGAAAAACACGAAAAGGTCATAGCCACACTAACAAAGAAAAGACTCGCGTTAGAAGAAAAATTCTTATCTGCGCAACAGAAGGCTCTAGACTTACAGTTGGAGGCTGCTGAAATAGCGGCCAAATTTGGAGGGGCAGCCGTAACTCCTGAAGATAGGAAACAAAATGCTTTAGGTAAAATGAACTTGTCTACTGAAAGACTTGGGCTTGGCGGCATGACTACTGGCTCTGCTAGTGAAATACAAGCCATGTCCAATGCAGTCATGGCTAGGTTTGCTATGCAAGAAACTCAGGGTAGAGTAGGTGGTGCATTTGCTGGTGCTGACGGCTTGGATCAAGACAAAAGAAAGAACCTGATAAAAGCTCAGCAAGACTTGATCAAAGTAACTAGAGACATGATAAAAATTAATGAAGAGTCTTTAGCTATTATTGACAAGAAAAACCAAAAAGAACGCGAAGCGCTTGAGGCAGCAATCAAGGGTAACATGAAGAAGTTCCTATCTGACTCCGCAGCCGCTGGAGCAACCGCAGCGCTAGCAACTGGTAATGCTGACTTAGCTAAATCCTTGTTTGGTACTGAGGGATTAGCCGGGGCATTTGAGAACATAAAAGACATGGCAGACAGCGGTGTTCAAAGCCTGTTTGGCGCTCAGCTTGGCGGGGCTGGAGGATTAGTTGAAACATCTGCATCCGCAGCGCTTGATGCTAGAGGGCTGCAAGATCCTAGGATGGCTCAGTTGGTTGCTGGCACCACGCCAGAACAAGAAGCCCTTAAGCAGCAGCAGAGACAGCTGGCTGGAACTTTGTCTGCAATCGGAGACAATGCTGCAACGATGGCAGAAATGCAAGTTCAAAGCGCTAATATAAATATACAACAAGCTCAAGTATTGTTCAAAAACCAGATGGCAGAAGGTGCTGCTGGAATGAACAAAGGAGGTATAGTATATGCCAATGGTGGAATAAATTTATTCAAGCCTAAAGGGGTGGATACTGTTCCTGCTATGTTATCACCGGGTGAAGCAGTTGTTAGCAGGAAGGGAGTTGCAGCAGGTAACAACAAATCTATTATAGGTGCTATGAACAGAGGCCAAGCTGTTGGGGCTGCAGGTGGAGCTCCTCAGATAGATCCTCAGATTGTTAACCAGTTGGTTAAAGGTCTGAGCCAATTTAACAGTGAGCTTTCAAAGAATATTGGTAGACTACAAAACACCAAAATCAATATTAAGCTGGATGCAACCAAGGTTGATGTCAATCTAAATGGAGGTGGTTTCTTAGCTGGGCTCAAAGACGAATTGAAGAAGGAATTAATGGCGGACGTTGGAGAGAAAATCAAAGAACTCAAATTTAATGACAATGGCAACGCAGAATTTTCTCCAACAGTACTATAAGGAAGTCAAATGTCAACTCAATGTTTGTGCGTAAAAAGAGTTGCGCGTAATCTAGAATCCGAAACTATCATAGGCGCTAAGCTTAGCTCTGCCCCAACGCAGATAAAAGCTAAAGTGTCTTCTGGTAGTAGTATTACTGCTGTACTGAAAAAAGAAATAAACATTAAGGCAGTTGTTGAATCTTTTAACTATCTTCAGTCACCTTACATAAACGCAAAATTCTTTCCTAGATTGCGCTGTGATGCCAAGTTAAAATCAAACATCACTTCTTCTGCTGAAGTTAGTGCGCCTCTTAAGGCAAGCTTATCAATAAGACAGAGCATTGAGTCTGTCGCCTCTATAAAAACCATAACAAAGAAATTCAATGGAGAATTGCCTTCGTATGGATGTAGTCAAAAACTATACCCTGTAGCTGACTTGGTAACAAATGTAGGAACAAACTATTTTGTTAACGAGGGAGTCCAAAGTGGAAACTTATACCAAAGTATAGACGAGGGTGTTTTATCTGCTGATGGAGGTGATGTATCAGACCTTACGACATTTATATCTCCTTCTTCGATTCATACTGAAGGCAACTTCCATTATCAATGTTCAGTGTCTAAGCCGGTGACAGCAAGACACAGTACCTTATTGATGAAGGCAACTGCCCCTCTATATAACAAAGTCTCACAACTCCCTCCTCAGTATACTCTACATGATATAAAACTAGAAGACCCTGCGGGCAAATTAATAATATCCTATGAAGATATTGTTATCAGGGGAGACAGTGATTATAATGACCCAAGTACAAGGGATTTAAACTGGAACATATATGCTTCCAAGCCAAAAGACAACAGGCTGCTTCTGGATTTCTGGCATCCTGATTACCCAGATGTACAATCAGATAGTGGTTACACGTTTAAGTTCAGCCTTAAGGCTCATGACTTTGACGACCCGTTTGACGAGGGGTTTGACAAAGGCTATGAGGAAAATGATGTTGGTATAGAGATTCAGGGCAATGCAAGCGACAACGACTATTTTGCCATAGCCGCTTCTCCTTTAGCGGGTGAATTTTCTGGCCCACTAAATCCCAATGAAAGCGTTAGAATATCAGCAATAGAAATATGCAATAGTGGAGCATATGGCACCGCTGTAGGAGATAGGTTTAATTTATTTTTAGAGGTTCAACCTACTGGCCAACGCCTACAAAGATGCATAAAACCCATCACATTTAAAACCAGCGATTTTGATCCGGGAATATGGCCTGTATCCAGTAGCGTTTGGCAAGACAACACTGGAAGTATATTTAATAATTCAGAAAGTGAAGCTGGCAAGCTATTAAACATACTTACGGATGAAAACGAAACAAATTTTGTTGAACTATATACAAATAACTTTGGGGTGGCTGATTCTGGTAAGCTGATTCTTGAGTTTGGACACCGCACACCTACAGCAGTCTTCGGGCTGATGGATGGTGAGTTTTCTTTTGGTGTACCTATTAGTGGTGATTTTAGCACCGCTGGAAAAGGTAACTTGCCTATAAACGACAACTTCTTCCTAGTCGATTCAGTGAGCCTCAGAGTTAAAGCCAAAAAGGCTACCGGATCAAGAGACTACGCAATCGACGTGGTTGGATACAGCGATGACAAAATACTGTCGATAACATCCGCGTCTGGAGGATTCCTGCAAAACACAACTGGCGAAGGTACAATACCAACCAGTTCAGGATATGTATCAACAGATGCTGACGCTATTTCTGCAGAAAGTATATCAGATTATTCAGAGTATTATGAGTCTGACACCACAAACAACGCTGGTGGAGATCACTATAAACTACCGGCCGCTGTCGTCAATAGTACAGATTTTTCTTGGTACGATATACCCCTAAAGGTTTATGACGATACTGTTACCGTTGGAAAGTCCCCCGACTACTCAATGAGTACATACTTTGAACACATCACGCTAGACATATTCCCATTCCCTAGCGGCGCAGCAATAGCAGACATAGAGCTTTGTGTCAACTTCAAGCCTACAGACGCAATAAAATTGCACACGATTGGCGGCGAAAAGATACAGATTATCAGCGGTGATCATGACAAAGAAGAAGGCAAGATATACCCAAGCAGCAGACAGTCGTCAGACTCAATGTTGAACACAGGCCCGGATTATCTACCCATATCGAAAATACAAAGTATTCCACACGGTTATAGTACACCAACAAGCATGAAGTCCAACTACTCCCGTAGGTGGAGAGGTATGGACGGCGAAAGCATGAGTGCTTTTGAAAATGATTTTGGTCTTGCTTTCCATAGAAGCTATATAGATAGCCCATTCGTGTCTGGTTACTTCGACTTTAACTACGATAATGGAACATCAATCAAGCCAAGGTTTGGTACTCTTGAGGGAACTCTTACTACCACATATGCAGACCATCACATAGAAAACATTGGACTAAGATTTAAGAACCCTACTTTATTCTCATCTAAAATATCCTCTCACTCCTGCGACTACGAGACCATCGACTGGACTGCACTAGCGAATGGTGGCGATAACTTTGAATCACATGAGTTGTACGGAAGGATTTCTGACGGGTTCAACAACGCAGTAAGATTATCAGGCGTTAATTCTTACATTGATTTTGGTGACGTTGACATAGAGAATGAGTTTAGCATGTTTGTCAGATTCAGCCCAGACGTTGATGTCAGTGGGGCTGGATTTAATTTGTTTGACTCTGGTGTTATCGCATCTAAATGGCAGACTGGAAATGATCTTGAATTTGCTTTGGGTTATGACGATGGTTACTTAGCACTCACGGCTAGAGACGCCGGCGGCTCAGAAGTACAGATCAAAGATACCGTTAAGTACAGCGGATATTATTACCCATTGTCCGTTGTCGTAACATACGAAGAAGGTGATAAGTTCCCTCTTAAACTGTACACTGACAACGAAGCATCCTCTAATTGGAATACACTACGTGCTAGTGGAGGGTCTGATACATTCAACCTGAATACAGGAAGTAGTAGCCTACATCTAGGAAATTCCACTGGATCTGGCGTTGGGATGAACATGTTTGTTACAGACTTTGGACTGTCTAATGAAGCAAATGTGAAGCACTCAGATCCTGATCTAGATAAATATCAGGTGACTGCAGACTCTTTCCTATCAAACCATAGGCTAAAATTCTGGAATACCGGAGAGTCACATACTGATGATACGTACAAAATTTGGGACAGATTAAATAAAGATACCAGAAAATGGGACATTGGAGCATTTAAGTATTGCGAATTCTCACCTGACTTCAATATTCTTACAAAGAAAGAAGGCAGAGATTTTGTTAGGTTTAACATCAAGCACGATGGCCAGAGTTATATTAACAAAGTTGATAGCGCCACACCTGTTAATGTCCCTAGCGGTGTTGCATACCATACTCAGTTGGAAAATGACTTCTTAAGATTCAACTTGTCTGATGCCCATGAGAGGTTCCACTCCATAGGCCCTAGAATATCAAAAGACTTACCTAGAGGATATAAATTCTCTGAAAGAGCGCTTGTTGTAGAAACCGTGCTAGAGCATCACACTAAAAATACATTCGCTTGGGATGACGGGTCTATTGGCCCAAAACTTATTGTCAGTCTTTACACAAGAAATCAGGACTTAGATACTTATACCGGAAATAGGGGTTTAATTAGTAGAGCTATACACAACCTGCCTGCATCTGGGTGTCTACATAGAATAGACAGTACATTTACAAAAGAAAGCCTTTTATACTCCGAAGAGCCTTGGGCAGTCTTCCCAACTGACAGGCATGTGACTGAGTTTGGAAAGCATAAGTACGACTCAGAAGATATAGACAAAATGTTCTTGCAGTATGACTTAGTGTACCCATCTGGGCCATCGTTTGAGTCAAGGCTTGACATACACACTGCGCACATAAGGCTAGAGCAAGCCTTCCTCAATGCATCTGGTATAAACAACCTGCTGACATCTAGCGGAACAATATTATTTACTAGCGGTGAATTTGTAGGTAGAAGCAAGGTAAACTTCTTCCTTTCTGGAAGCTCTGGAATTAATAACCTTTGGGGAGATCCAGACAGCACCACTTCTGGTCTGATACTACATACTATATGTAATCCGATTGCAAACTCAGGTCTTCTCAATTTAAGTACTTTTGGCAGAACTAACACTCCAATATCAACAGTAAACTTGCATACGCAAAATATAGGTATTGCTGACAACTTGCTGACATCTAGTGGTACGACCTTATTTACCAGCGGTCAAAATATAACTATCGGAAGTATCAACGCTTATCTGCATAATACCACTGCGCTGTCTAGTGGTAGTTTGAGCTTATCAACATCTGGAACTCAGTATCAACCACATTCGACCCTCTCTATGGTCGCATTTAATCTAGGCAAGCCAGCATCACTTACCAGCGGAAACTTTAATCTGTTCTTGCCGGCAGTCAGCAAGCAAGAGAGTAGATTCCCAAGCGGCGTACTTCCTTTAAGACTCAAAGGCGCTCAGACACCTTCTTCTAAGATCAACCTGTTCTTAAAGAGCGAAAAGGAAATACATACTCTAAGTGGAATCTCAAATCTGCACACGGTTAGTTATGATAGGTTAGAGTCTGGTGTTAATAGATTTGAATGGAACGGAAGAACATTTGGCAGTGAAATTACTGTTGATGACAATACGTATGCAAGCAAATCTGCTGACGATGAAATTCGTGGTGTTGAAATTATATGTCACGGAAACTGCGATAGTACAAGCACTAACAAATGTGAAGAAAAATCAATAGAAACACATGATACATTGTGGCTTGGCAAGAGTTGTACTGATGGCGGCATATTCAGAGCAAAAGATACATACACAAATACGGAATATAGTTATAGTGGCGATTATTACGGAATAAGGAAATATACAGGCCTAGCTCCTAATTCGCTTTATAATATTACTGTCACGGCTAAAACTGGTAGTACTACACCAATAACACCCCCTAACGAATTTGAAGAATGGGAATATGGCTCAAATAATGATGTCAACTTCTCTGGAGTTAAGTTCTTAGGAGATTTTCCTCATGCGGAATCTGGCAGAAATATAAACGACCAATATGGAACTACAGTAGCGGTCAACAAAGACCTGATGCTAGTAGGATCTCCTTACCACAACTGGGACGAAAACGGAAGCGGTTATTTACAGGATGCTGGTGCAGTATTTGCCTATAGGCGTGCTAGTGGTGTCAATACAGGAAGCAAATACGGTTGGTCTTTAGAACAAAAAATATGTCTACCTTCAGGGTTTAGAGATCCATTCTACGACGTAGTACCTTCCGCAGTGTCCTTGCCGGGCGGTAATTCATACGAAGAAAGAAAATGGCAAGTAGGCCAAAAAGGTAGAATGTTAGGACATTCAATAGCAGTTGCTGCTAGTGGAGATAGAGAAGTGGCAGTCATTGGAGCGCCGGGTGCAGCTTGGAGTGGTTCGTTTGACACAATAGAAACATCGGGTGTTAATATTGGCGCCATAGTTATAACTGACGAATTCAAACCTACTAGGGCAAATGTAAGTGACATTTATAGTCAAGTAGTATCGCAAAACCAGATATACAGATACTTCTCAGATCCAGCGGTAGAGTTGGACTTGAAGCTAATTATATGCGAAACTAAACCTTACGAAGATCGTGGTGTATCATACCCAGAGTGGGTCATTCACCAGAAGATAGATAGAAACTATGTAGATGAAGCAACTACGTCAAGTATCCTAAGTGGTATTAAAGAAGGATTTAATAGAGCCTTCCCATACAAAGATGCAGTCCATAGTGGATTGCCGCCAATGATTGGTATCTATGTTGACCCAAGCCCATCTTTCGGGAGAGAAAGCGTAGAGCCAGCTATAGATGAATTTATACAGTACTATAAAGACTACACGTTCCTTAGTGGTGTTGTTAACTTCTATGGCGTGCAAAGCTCTGGTCATGTATATGAGCACTTCATGAAGGATAGCGAAAGAGACTTCTTTGGAAATCCACCAGAAAGCTGGGTAGACTTCAGCAAGACGTTGGTCAATGAACTTCTTGATAGCGGAAGAGTGGGAAGCAATGGCTCCGCTACCAAGCTTATTACATCTGGTGTTGGGCCAGAGCATATAAACCCTCAACTAAGTGAGTTCAATACTCCTGCGTTCAGTGGTGGTAGAGTTTATGTATTTGAAAAGATAGGAAACATTTGGGATCTAACTCAGGAAATAAACTCCCCATCTGAGTCCTCAGACCACTACCAAGACTTCTTTGGTCACAGTGTTGGCATAAGTGACAACTGCGAAGTCATAACCATAGGTTCGCCATACAAAGACAACCAATCATGTATGATATATGAGTACAAGCCAGAAGAAAGAGTCAAAGTATATGATAACTTGATTACTTGGTTAAAACAAAATAATACAGGTAACAAGTTTGATGCAGACTTGGAAAGTTATGATACCTATAAGAAGACTATGACCGAAAGAGAGGCAGCTAAGAAAGTCTACTCTGAACTTTCAGCTCATGACAGATTAACCTATAGAAAAGATGTTGACTTCTTTGGTGTACAGACCTCTGGTGAAGCCTCACCAATGGCTATAAGTGAATACAAAGAAATATACTCATACGGTCATGAAAACATTAACTATACAGGAACTTGGGCTTTCATAGCTTACAAACACGCAGGTACTTCTAGACTTGGTTATAGTACAGCAGTCAATCAAGATGGTACTAAAGTAGCCTTTGGCGCGCCTACGGATAGCTTTAATGAATTTGATGACACCAACGTTTGGTATAGAAAGAGTGGAATCTATGGATATGGCGATGATGCTCCAAGATATTGGTCTCCACTGGATGGTTGGGCATCTACCACCAATACTGGAGCTGTTAGAGTATTTGAATCTAGAAAGTACCACCCACACAGTGGTGTTGTAGAATATTATAAGTTCGGGAATCTCCATAGGTCACTAAACCCTCAACTAGAACCTTCAGGCTCCTTTGGGTTCTCCGGAGTATACGAAGGCAGGGATGTAACAAGAACAGGCTTCACAGAGGTAAGCATACCAAAGAACGCTGGACTAGCTTATATTATTACCCCAGAGGTTGATGCCTCAAGCGATGAAATAATTGGCGAAATAAAAGACTGGCTTGCTCTTGGCGACAGAACTCTAGTATTAGTTGGTAACGATCCGACTTGGGAAGCTAATGGAGCCTATGGGCAGTCAAACAATATCATTAATAAAATACTGTCTAAACTTGGTTCACACATGAGACTTCATGCTGCTAGGGGCAGAAGTGAGTCACTTCCAGATTGCCCAGCTTCAGGCAAGCCTAATGTTATAAGATCCAAAGATCCGAAATACAGCAGAAGCACAGATATATCAAGATATAACATGTACGCTAAGGGCGTCGCAGATATTAGGATGCATATTCCAGACTGGGATAGAAAAGCATATGATGGCACATGTTTAACCGGAGAAGGCGGAGAGCTATTAAATGAAGCTTGCCCAATACCTCTTAAGCACAATGGTGATTTGAGAGCACAAAAAATTATTGAGTGCTCAAAACCACATCCTGACCCACAAAAGGGAAGAATCACAATCAAAGAGTACATAAACTGGCCTTGGTTATTTGGCAACGGGTCTGCCGGATGTGATCCTAAATCAGAGCTTGAGGGTGTAATTGGTAAGCCGGATGGAGAGCCTAAACCTCTAAGCGCCGCTGCTGAGTATCTACCTGCATCCAGCATAGTCTTCCCAGCCAGCACAGAAACCAAGATTGTTCCTGTTTACGAAGACAGGGTATTTGAAAAGAACACTACAAGAATTGAGTATAGCTTCAGTGATAGTGTCGGAGACAAAAAGTTTGAGTTTGTAGATCCTGAATCTAGCGGTCTTTCCTCTACGTCAGAGGTAAGGTTCGTTAATCCAGAATCCTACCTTGGAAGAGATGCTCGACTTCAAGGTGTTGGAACTACCAAGACATCGCCAGTGGTCGAAGACAAGGTGGTAGCGCAAGAATCAGTATTGTTAGCAGAGCAAGACTGGTCTTACACTGACAAGCTTTCAAAGGTTGTAATGCTGGCATCAGTGACCACAGAAGAGAGAGAAAACCTATACGCTGGCGCTGATGATAACATACTGCTATATCAAAACATCCTCAGAAAATCCTGCCCAAATTACAAAGGAAGGATAGCACAGTTAGGAGGCTGGACTGGCAGAACAAGCCTCAAGGATGCCCACGCCAAGTCAGAAGTGGCTACGATGTTGGCATCTAAAGGCTACTCGATTACAAATAATGTTCAAGGAGCAATACCAGATATATATGATGTCTGCTGGGTAGCAAACCCTAATGGCATTGCTTCAGAAGACGACATTAAACATATAAAAGAGTTTTTGAACAAAGGTGACAAGAAGCTCATTATCACTTACGGTGTTGATCAAGATGTCGCAAGAAATGTTAAGATATTGTCTAATGATCTTGAGCTTGGTATGGAGCCACTATACCTGAATAATGATAAGGTTTTTGCTTCGACTGAAACTAATTCTGCTAAAGTGGCAACTCAACAAACTGTTAATAGCACCTCTAAGATAATCAGCGGGTGTGACCGAGACGATGTTGTTAGGAAGATATATATAAGTGATGCTTACTCAGAACTTGCTGGTCTTGAGCCAACACTAAGAGAATTCATCCCAATCAAAATAACTGGCAACGCAACTTATGCTGCTAAAACTAACGCTGCTATAAAAGATACTATAACAAAAACAGAATCAATATGGCAGATGAAACCCGGAGTTGCCAACTTGACCGCTGATGTTCTTGCTGGATCTGGTTATAGAATGTACTATAGCTGGGTAGCTGAAGACGACACTGAATATCTACCTATAGAGATTACAGCAGAAAACGTATTGTTTGATCCAGACCCTAGAGTGCCAAAGCCAGATGTAGGAGGTGCTCTAAATGACTACGACAACAATGATCAGCCATTTGTTGTATCTGAAGACATACAGGTTTCCGGCTCTATGAGTAAACCCGGAATAGGTAGAGTTAAGACAGGTCACTTGGACTTTAGAATACCGGACACATCTACATCGCTGAATATATTTTTAGATGGTAACAATTTAAGGGTAGCAGAGGCAGACGAATTAGACTATGTACCTAAAACCGTTAGGCTAGTTGGTGTCTCTGGATGTTTACTGCCAATTATCAAGAGGACAATAAATCAAACAGTAAAAGAGACAAGGAAAGTTCAAGTTGGATGGAAAAAGGTAGTTGAAGTAATACCAGAAAAAGTTATAGAAATACCAGCTAAATTCCAACCTATTAAAACTAATGCTTTCAAATATTGTGAAGATCCTGCAAACCCATGCGGGAATGACATGATAGATGACGGCCCGATAGTGGTTGCTGAAGAAATAGAGGAATTCTCCACATTCCCAGCTGGGAAGCGCAGGTCAAATATAGTATTGATTTCCGATGTAAGTATTATACAGGATGACTGCGGAGAGCACTTCAAGCAAGACAATGCAGAATTTATGCAAAGTTTATATCCACGCAGTTTAGACGCTCTGGCTGGAGACCATACCGGAGGAGCTGCCGCAGGCGAATCTAGATTTACTGGTGACGGTAGATTCTTTGAGCATACACAGAAAATTAAATCTCCTGAATTTGGAAGTCCTTTCAGATTCTATTCTGCTAGTGGTCTGGACAATCTAGGCAAGCTTTTTGGCGAATTAGACACGCGGCAAGCAAGTGGATTCTTCTCTGGCGAGCAAAACCCAAATCCAGCAACCATTGAAAGACCTCAACCACCAGAGAAAGAGTCCAAGAGAAGATCTGAAGAAAGTCAGTTTGAATCTCATGTAGGTAGCAAATTTGGCGGATACGTAAGACTAAGCGGAGTCGGAACACACTTAGATGGTGGAATAGAAAGAGTATTCCCAAGCGTAATGTCCGACGCTTCTATAAAATCAGACTACTTAAATTCAGAATACTTCCAGTCTGGATATGTTGGAGATCTATTTGGATTCTCAATAGACATGGACAAAGATGGTCTTGTTGTGGGAGCACCTTACAACGGGTATGATTCAGAGAGCATAGTGGACTGGGATTCCTCGATAACATTTGAAGCCAACAACAACGACCCCGTTGACGGCATCAAGGTGTGCGGGAAAGGTGGCGGCGGTGCTGCTTTCTATTACCAGCGAACTGGATCTGGCGTTAGCAACGCTGGTGGGTACTTACCTTGGCAATTTATAACCAAGATTAAACCTAGTAGCGTAAATGTTGGTATTGACAATTATAGTGATTTATCTGAGTCGCAAGTATTGTTAGGCACTAATAACTATACCGCTTCCGACCTAACAGACTTACTTGTAATACCAGATGAATTTGGTTACTCAGTCAGTCTTGACGCAGACGCAATGGCTATTGGTGCTCCCGGCCACGACTACGGTAATCACCATGAACATATCTTTACAAGAGACCCAGATGGAACCCCAACAACTACTACTCCTGCGTTCAGCGGTCAGTTCATAAGAAAGGCATTTAACTCAGAGTTTGATATACCTTTACACAAGGTTTATGACCTTGGAACCTCGGGTGTAAGGATTGACAATGTAGCTGGTTCTAGCGGAACTTCCGTACTTGCGAATGGGGCGGTGTTTACATTTGAGAATAAGACACTAAGTTACAGAACCAGAGAAAAACAATGGCAATTTAAAGAAAAGATTATTGCTCAAGGCAACAAGGCTAGGGCTCAAAAGGCATACACTGAAGACTTTAGCCCCGTAGCTATATCTGGATCGGAAAATGACAACTTTGGTAAATCTGTTAGTATAGACCGGGCTTATAGAACTGACAGTGATTACACATTGGCCGTAGGCGCTCCTTATCACATGTTCTCAAGTGGGAATGTTGTTAGCGATGATCCCATATTCCAAGCTGGTGCAGCATATACTTATGACGCCATGCTAAGAGAGCAGCCAAAGGTTGTGCCAGTTGTTGGCTCATTCATAACTGCAGACATATTTGGTGACAGCAAAAATGATGGCAATGTGTCAATAACAGTAGAGCAGCCTAGCAGCGGCGACCCAATAACTTATCAACAGAGTGGACTAGTTGCATCAAATACTCAAGGTGAAATATTCATTGAGGCTTCAGGTAAAGACCTTGCTGAGCTAGGATTTATACAGCACCGTCCATATATAGATTCAGTTGTTGGTGTGACCCCTCTAGGAACCTCAGTGTTTAGTGCTATGGGGCTACATTCTGATGGAGCTGCGCCAAATACGAGTGGCAGCATAAACCTATATTTGGCTGGGCCATCTGAAGGAACCGTGTATAATAATATAGCATTGCATACTTCATCTGCTTATAATGCTTCTGGACAGGTAAATCTAACAGTTTGGACACCTAGTGGAAATCCAAATTCAGGCCTGATGAGCTTGTATACAAGCGGTGCTGCCTTCGTGACAGAAAACGTAAATCTTCGAGTTAGGGGTAAATAATGCCAATATCAGTTTATTACAAGAATGAAGCTAGCCAAGTGTGTACACTTAGGCCTTCTCCACTTGTGTCAATAGGTTCGACTCTAAATAAGGTTGGCGGAGAAACAGTAGGTGTTACGTATGTCATAGAGCTGACTGGTACAATTCTAGAAGACAGAGGCTCACCCTACGCCCTAAAAGCCCAAGACAATACCCCTTTCAATTATTTTGATTCTACGGTGCCCACTGGAATAGGGCCTTATGGGCAGTTTGACAATAGCTCAGGACACTCTGAAGACAACAGGCCTAAAGTTCAACCTATACCAGAAAACGCAAAGTTAGATGCTATATTCTCTAAGCAAAGAGCTATAAAGGCTTTGTTTGCCATGGATGGCCAAAGGCTGGAGATAATGCCAGTTCATGGCGATGAGCCTGCAATTATATGTTTCCCTAGAGTTACCTCAGTGTCCTTTGAAGAAGGTCAATATATAAATAGGTGCAACTATACTATAACACTAGAGGCAGACACGCTACTTAATAAGAATCTTACTTTAGACGAAGATGGCAACCCAGTAGAAGAGTCACTCAAGCCCGCGCTAGTCGGAGCTAATGATGGCATGACCACTGTTGACGTGATACACTCTAGTGGTTCTTTTATACAGGACTTTTCAGAAGACTGGAGTATAGAAGTCGATGAAGAAAGAGCCGAGGGTTTAAATAGACCAAGAAGTTACATTATAACAAGAAATATAAGCGCAACAGGAAAAAGGCATCACTTCCCAAGTGGTAATGAAGTAAAAACAATAGAGGCTTGGGAATCCGCCAAGAACTTTGTTGTTCAAAGACTTATTGCTCCCGATAGCGGAATATATTCTTACCCTAATAGTTTCCCATTCCAAGTACCAAATGAAGACAACCAGATTGGTAGTGGAACGCTCAATCTAATAAATGCCTATGGAGGTTACAATCACACCAGAACTGAGTCTGTTGACAGAGCTGGTGGTTCTTTTAGCGTCACTGAAACCTTCCTACTTGCTAGCGGGTCTGCGTATGAAAACTACGATATGCAAATCAGTCAAGGTTTGGATAACGCTTTTGTATCTGTTTCTATAAATGGAACAGTCACTGGTTTAGATCAGATCGTGCCTAGCGGTTACGATTCAGGTTCTGGAACTATACCCGTCAGTGGTACTAGATATGATAATGCTCTTAAAAAATACAACTTAATTTCTAACAGCGGTCAATTTGGCCTCATATCAGATATATATAGAAGAGCAAATTCAAATGTTATGACTGAATTAAATGCTCAGCCAAGGTCTGTGAGTTTAGGCGTAAATGAATTTGATGGAGAAATAACATATGCGCTTGAGTTTGACAATAGACCTAGTAATATTATATCTGGTGTGTTGAGTGAGTCTATATCTGTCAATGATTCATATCCCGGAGATGTATTTGCAGTTATACCAGTTATAGGTAGAGCAACTGGGCCAGTTATGCAATACATTGGAACGAGGACTGAATACAAAAGAGATGTAAGTCTAGACTTGCAAATGGATTACACAGATATATTTATGGGTTCTGGCAGAAGGCTTCTGACTCAAAAACCTAGCGTTGTTGAGCCCACAAAGAGCCAAATAAGAAATTTAATTAAAGATCTTAGCCCAGAAGATGAGCCGGGAATTAGAAAATACTTTGTTAACTCTCCACAGGAAAGTTGGTCTCCAAAGACTGGCACATATAGTTTTAAAATATCTTGGACATATGAACTGGACTCATAATGGTTAGTGGAATATACGAGCCTTTAACTCAGGCTGATAAATTTGATCACGCAAGAATCAACAGGCCTTTTCCGTCTGGCACTCCCATAATGCCTTCTGGAGAGGG
>CERT01031511.1_pt1 | contig 24004 bp, 17 predicted proteins | sample 530691 | NCBI WGS metagenome assembly CERT01 (sample SAMEA2620861, study PRJEB7988) | marine metagenome | biome: marine biome (ENVO:00000447); feature: surface water layer (ENVO:00002042); material: "saline water (ENVO:00002010), including plankton (ENVO:xxxxxxxx)" | depth 5 m
CCCCATTCTTACCCCTGATTGTGGAAGTGCTGGTCTTTCCACTACCGTCCTATAAGCAGGAACCTGTTTGACCCCGCTTATGCCAGAGGTGACTCCCGTTATAAATCTAGACTCGTAAAGTTTTACCGCTACTGTGGCAGCACCAGATAGACCTCGTTGTTCAACATATTCATTTACAGCAATATCTATATCTCTTAATCCCAAGGTATCAAAAGCTCTCGTATCTCCTGTAGGAGTATATTGATACCCAGATCCTTCCGCACCATACAAAGCTCCAACCTCTTCTTTAACAAAAGTTTTAACGCCACTATCTGATAAAGCATCATCGAAAGAGCGGTAAATAAAATATCTATCTCCCTCCCCAGTGTTAACGCTAGAAGCCCCAAAGTAACTTCCAGTTAGCATATATCTACCAGTAGATATGTTTATACTGCTAGTATTTTCATAGTCATATCCAGTTATACCTGTTTTATAAACTACAGTTTGATTATATCCTGTTAATTCTTTTCTGGTTACTGCCGCTTGTGTATCTTCGAAATAATCTCCAACAACACCACTCCCTATAGAAAACAAAGCGGAGGCAGGAAGAAAGCCAGAAAATAAAGAAAACGAATTTAATTTTATCTTAGGAACCGTCTTAAATTCTCCATTATTTGCCCCCCTAAAATATTGCTTAGTTCCCCCTAGGAAGAACCCAGAATTATTTGCAATAAAAGAATTATTTAAACCAAAGGACTCTTGTTGAATTTTATTGTTTAAATAATCAAATCTAGCTAAAGTTAATGAATTATTACCAACGGAAAAACTAATTATATTTCTTTTAGAAAGCTCTATTGAATTAGCTGTATGTATAAAGTCTCCATTGTTGTCAAATCCTTGATAAAAAATATGACCTCTATCTGTTAAGCCCACATTGTAGCCTCTAGCTCCAGTTATAGTTTCACCATTAACAACAGATGAAGTTTTTTCAAGCGAACCAAACAAAACACCATCCTCAACTTCTCCATCAAACTCAAAATCTAATATACTGGCAGTATTTCCGTATGGTATATTGTCTGTTCCTGTGATATGAATATTTGAGGTTCCCAAATCAAGCTGATTATTAGCTAAAGCGCCCGTAGCTATTGTTTTAGATGATGCTGCTGACGAGCTTGTGGTTCCTACTAAAACTCCACTGTAAACCCCTGTATTAACAGCGGGGTCACAGTTTTCTATAACGCTGTCAACATTACCTCCTCCCACATTAATGTTGCCTATAGACCTTCCGCTCATCCCAGAAAAATCATAGAAAACAAGAAGCCTATCAGTCCCACCTACGACCTCTGTTAAAGTATGTTGTATACCACTTTGACTCATATTTAATACACCCTTCTAGTATTATAAGAAATAGTATCGTCATTTACACTACTATTCTCTGCTATAGTATAAATTCCAGTCATATGGCCGCTAACAACATCTTTTAAAGTTTGCATATCGCCAGTGCTAGCCTCGCAATTTGCTGAAACCTCATATTCTCCAGCCCTCCTATTCATTATATTCTGCTTAGCAAACCCTCCAAGACTAGGGACTATTCCGCTTAATTGTTGAGGTTTTTTGTCAGTAATATTTACCTGTAATCCCGATAAAGTTCCTGATGACAAATCTATCTTATTATCAAAATCAACCGTATAAGTTATTATGCTGTCAGCAGGTCTCTTATCTATGCTTTTAGATATCGGGCTAGGGTTTAAATAATCTCCACTTATATGATAACCAGTAGCATCTTCTCTAAAATATTTTAGAGCCTCTACAGCTAAATTAAAGAATCCAGAGTTAGCTTGAACTCCACTATATTGAGCATCTAACTCTTTAAACCTTTCTCCAGTTGCGGGGTCTCCTGTAGCAAAAACATCCAATGAAGTATTATATTTTAATTCACCCACAACAGAAACCTTTACAAGTGCCTCATCTTTACTAGTAGACACAGATGCTGACTGTGTGTGCAAAACATTTCCTTCTTGATCTAAATTATTAGAATCAACAAAACTGTAATTAAAATCTATTTTATTAGTCCCTGTATCAATATCAAATGAAGAAGTTTTTGGACCTGCGCTTATAAAGGTGTATAACCCGCTTTCATAATCAGAAAGAGAGGAGACCACAGCATTAAGAGCAACTTCTTGAGCTTTCTCAGAAGTAAATACTCCTGTGTGCAATAGCCCAACTTGATCAACATTCCCCGTAATAGAACCTTGCACAGAAGCTCTTACTGAGACACTTAAGCCTTGATCTTTATCATAAGAGATTTGAGTATTGCAGGTTGTAATTCCAGAATCTGTAATAAGATCTTCGCTGGTGCTATATCTATAGTTTTCATTTATGCTGTAAGTATTAGAACTTTTATTAACCTCTTCATTTCTTGAGATTAAAAACGCATTTGTCGTTCCTGTTTGAAACAAACTAAAATCAATAAAGCCAGTCACTCTCCCAGTGACAAAGTGACGAGCATTTTCAAAAGGGTTTTTACTATCAATTTTTACACCCTTTGCTGAGACGGAATGAACCACCTCTGTAATTTGACCGTCTTGCTCACTGAAAGTCCAAACATCACTAGGGTTTTCTATTCCATAAAATTCAGAAAATGTTCCAGAAGAGTATGAACTAAAAGTTACAGAATAAGGTAACAGCGTTGATAAATTTGAAGAATCAAAAGATATGGATTCAGGTTTAGCTGCTGCGAATGATTTAGTTCCAGCATCGTTTGTAATGTTTAATGTTTGGAACTCTGATAAGAGACCACTAATCATTTGCATCTTTTGAAGATGCAGTCCACTTAAATTTTCTCCAGTTATAGTGCCTACTAAATCTACTGAATCAGCGAAGTGATCGACCTTTCCAGCCACATAAACTGGGTCCACTCCTTGAGCTACAAGAGGACAAGGAGAAGGAAAAGTATAAGATCCATATGTTATAAATTCAGCCATCTTCTAAATAAAGATAATTTAAAGTTCTCATTGCTGTCCCCTGTCCAAGACTAAGGCTTATTGTATCAGAAGTTATATGCGTAATATTCTCATCAACCAAAGCAGTAAACTCATCTGTTCTACTCTCTAAAGCTTCTTGTGCTTTATAGATCCCCATGCTTTGACTCGCCACCAACTCTGCCTTGACGCTAGCTTGCCCTACCATCTTCAGATCCCTCACAACTATAGCTTCTTCTAGACTATTTAATTCTAGAAATCTGGTAAATCTTGGTATCTGGTGACTTTTTGATAATGTTGTTTTGACCTTCAGAACACCGTCATCTGTATCCTTATAGGAGTCGTCTGTAGTAAAAACTATATTCTCCCTAACAACCCCTTCTGTTTTTTGGAAATCTGTCGATCTGCTTTTTTCGTAAATTGTTTCTGGTGGATGAAACAATCTCTGTATTCTCTCTTTGTTTAAAGATTGTCCTTCTACCCAGATTTTTTTTGAATTTAAAAACTTCTCCCTATTGTTAGGGCCAGTAGATTTATATTCTATACTCAAAGTAAATTCTCTAAATCGACCCGCCTTCGCTTCGCTTCCAGAGTAAGACTCTGTGTCGTCTTGTGATTTTTTGGGGTCAGTTGTAAAAGAAATAGTTAAAGTAGCATTGTTGCCGTCTTTTGTTATACCTTTAGATATTTTAAAAGGGTCTCCGAATTCTCCATGCTCCGTGGTCTTTATCTCTTCCACTATTTCAGCCATCGCGTTCGTCAAAGCATTTTCGGAACCCAATCTCAACGAAGTTAAATTTATTGTGCGAGTTTTATTTTTATATCCCTGCTCTGTAAGTTCTATTCTTTCAGTCTGCTGCCTACTTACGCTTAAAGAATCGTCTACGAAGGAAGAATCAACCTTTTCATTTAATTCAACACTTAAGCCAATTAGATCATATTTCTCTGATATGAGACCCCTGTAGTTTTTATCTATTTTAGCATTCTCAGATATCCCATCCTCCTGATAACCAAGAGAAGGTCTGTTAGCAAAATAGTAATTAGTTAAAAATGTTTTTGCGTTATTTAAAAACTGACCCCCAGCCTCTTGTTTATAAGTAATAGAAATTCTTCTTTGGGAGCTATAAGTTGATCCATTTCTATTAAACGAATAGGATTCATTAAAAGAAGATATGGTATGTGGATTAGGGATGTATTTAGCAAACTGACTAGCAGCATAACTGTCTAACCTCCTAAATTCTTGTATGCTTATCGTAACTGATTCTGATCCCACTAGAGAGCTTTCCCCAAAGCTATATGACTCTATCTGACCATTTAAATAATCATCTGCACCAATTCGTGCAACTATATTGGGCCTACCATATGCACTCTTTATAGCGTCCCTGCCTTTTAATAAAACAGTGTCCTCTTGCTGTAGATTTATATCAGATATGTTAACTACATAACTACCTTTTACCGTGTAGCCAAAAAGTTCCTCTGCCTCTAAATATTCGTAAGTTACATCTACAGAGGATTCGGTGACATTGCTAATTATGAGTGAAGCCATCGGCGTTTAAATTATTTTATTTATACTCCCCGAGATTCTCAAGAGGGTCGTCATCGCTTCTTAACCTACCTGCATGAGTTTCAAGATTTCTTACTCTTGCCGCTAACGCTTGAACCACCACAATGGCCTCGTCGTTTAATTGTGTAACATTAGCAATCAAGTCTGAAGTCTTTTTAGTTTGTGCATTGAAGTTAACATTGAAATTCTTAAAGTTATCTAAGCTTGTTCCTGCATCTCTCAGTTTACCCGCGAAGTCTTGTATGCTTTTACCAATGTTGCCACCCTCTTCACCTTCACCTACTCCAACCATTTGCTCATAAACTGTTTTTGTTCTTTCAAGAACCTCTGCTAATGCATCTTGTTGAGTCATAAGGTTGTCTATGGATTTCATCTCTTCACCCATTTTATCAAACATAACCTTAAATGCAGCTTCTTGTGCTGTCCTAGGATTGTCTGCACCTTTTGCAATCGCTCCCGCTCTATCATCAGGAATGAGACCCTGCATACTTGCTCCAACTATTGACTGCATTACTCCCTGCATTATTTCTTGCGTATCAATTTCAAAACCCTCTCCGCGAATTTGCGTCTTTAATATTTCCGCTATTAACTCAGGAATATTTATACCAAATTTATTAGCATCCTCCATCTCTGCTAATCTTTTTCTAATCTCATCATCTCTAGAGGTATCTACTTTCCCATCTTCGCCCATTCTATTGGTAATTAAACCTGCAAGAGCTTCGGCATCTTTTGTCAGATCACCAAATCCAACCAAGCCCTCTTCTCTTGTCTTTGTTATTCCGATTGCTTTTTCTATAGCTTTAATTTGAAGATCATTTATCTGTTTTGCATTTTCTTTTTGCTTGAGGGCTGTATCTGTAATTATTTGCTCGAAATCTAAAGCGCCTTTTTTAATTGCCTCTTTTAAATCTTCTCCACTCTTTTTAATTATATCATTCAGTGTTTTAGGATCTCTGAGTCCAACACCCTTCTCGCCAATTATCTGTTCTGGCTGCAAACCTTCTTTAACTAAGGCTGTTAAAGTAGCAAGTTCCGCTTTAGCATCTTCCCTTGTAGCTAAGATTTGGTTGACATCCCTCATAGCCCCCTCAACTCTCATCATAGTATTCACCTGCTCACCTAAAAGAGAACCCCTCATCGCGGGAGCCAATTCAACTCCGAAATCAGATTCTTGTTTATCTCGATTTGCACTCTCTAGCGCCTCTTTAGCTTTTCCAAATGTGCCTTTCATTAGAGACTCTCTAAGATTTTTGCGAGCTTCTATAAGGGCAACATTAGTTTTTGCTAACAGTTCTCCATATTCCTCTTCGAGTTCTCTATTGAGATATTTTACTTGAAGCAATTCTTTTTGAGCTTCATTCATCTTCTTTTCTAACTCTAAAGCTTCATCTGATTCTTCCCCTTGTTTTCTCCTAGCTTCACCAAGATCTTTATGGACTTTCATAAAGTTCTCTAATGCCTTCTTAGCTTTTTCTTGCCCTTCTTCAGTAATGCCTTGAGTCATCATCTTCAACCTTTCCTCTGGTGAAGCCATAGCAAACTCATCTTTGTCTATACCCCTAGCCATTCTTTCCGCAGCCTCAGTAGCTTCAAACATAAAGCCTGTTTCGCCCCTATACGTCTGAGCATCTCGACTGCCTCCTAAAAAGGCTATATCATCTGTCCCTGCATCTATCTTCATGTCTTTTGCCAGAGCGCCCTTGAACGCTGCACTACCAAAAGCATCTCCAATAAAACCACCAACAACTCCTCCTATTAAAGCGCCAAGAATTGGAATAGGTATCAATATCTGTCCAGCTATAGCTCCCGCCAAAGCACCACCCCCAGTAGAAGCTTGCCTACCTATAGTCTGCTTCTTCATATTTTTGCTTAACTCATCATTAGTGGCAGTTGAGTATATTTGTGCTGCTGTTAAACCTGCGGTAAGAAGCGCTCCTCCTCTTGCCAACGCTTTTCCTGACGCTCCTCTCAATAAACCAGCCCTACCAGTCTGACTCGCCGCTGCCCCGCCCGATGCCCTTAGTCCCGCTGCTTTAGCTCCAATAAAATCTTTTGGGTTTTTCTTCAGGAATGCGTCCCTTGCCTTCATGTGCCTCTTAGACACTCCAGCAGCTATTCCTTTTCCAGTAAAATGTTTCCCCATAAAGCCGCCAGTTATTCTCCCCAGCCCACCGCCAGTAAACATGTTCAGAGCCTGTAATATCATCAAGGCAGATATTGTTCCCTGAATAGCGTCCGTTAAACCTACAAGACTTGAAGTTGATTCCTTGACCTTGCGAGTCTTATCTTGCTCTGCTTTAATAGCCCTTATTTTTTCTCCTTGAGAAGCCTGAGAATTTTTAATTGCCTCTATATTCTCTTCTTCTAGTCTTTGCCTTGTCGCCAATTCAGATTCGCCACTTGACTCAAACATACCCATTAGCATCTGAACACCAAACAAGGCGCTCATTAGACCCAGACTTTTATCCCCCGCGCTCGCCATGCCTTTGCTAGCTTTATCGGCGCTAGCTGCCATTTTATTATTAGCGGCAGTAACTTTATTAGCGTTGGCTTGTCTTGAGTCTGCCGATCCCGTCATAGGATTTTTATGATAATTTGGTATAAACCCACCAGCAAACATTCCCATGCCTTTACGCTCTCTTCTTATAGCGTCTTGTAAGCCATTTGGCTCATCTCTTAAATTTGTAACAGCTACAGGGCTTCCTCGATCATCTTTATGAACCCTCATCAGGGACATGGGGACTCCTCCCCTAGATCCAGCAAAATTAGGTATAAAGCCTCTAGCTCTGCCGCCCCGCCCCCGCCTTGCTTGCATCTCCCGAAATTGTGGCAGAGTTTCATAGGCGATCTTTCTAGCCATACTAGGCATTGATGTCTTCCTATTAGCAGTAGCCTTCATATCCATTGTATGAACTCCACTACCACTAAGGCCAAACAAAGTTAATATTTTTGTTAGCTTATTTCCCGTTACTCCTTTGACATCAAAATCGCCGCCCTCCTTATTAGGTAAAGGGCTTAACTTCAAGCCAGCCATTATTGCTGCCTCAAAAGCCGCCCCAACAGCAGCCCTCATCGCGCCTTTTCCACCCCCTTGTTTATTAAGGTTAGCCATAACCCTTCTTGGGCTTACAGGCGCTCCCGTAACTGGGACTAAACTATCTGCAAATTTAGCGCCATCGGTAGCTATGTTTTTTACCACCTTTTTAAGAAGGTGTGCATCTGAGTTACCAGCCGTCTTATCTACAGCTTTAGGTATTTGTGGACCAGCTATCGCTAAAGGGCTAGTGAACTTATATGGAAAACTCTCGTTACCTACTCTAAATGTGCCTCCATCATCTGCGTCATATGCGCTTTTTTTATTAAGTTGAGGGACAAGCATAGCAAATCCCGCTCCATTAATTTTTATAGGCTTCTTTTTCTTTTTCTGTGATAATTTTTGGCCCTTCTTTAATCCAAGCTGCCTTTCCAATTCCTCAATTTCTGCATCGTTCTCTGGACTTGGTTTACGTCTTCTTGCATTACCAAGCTGCCTATTAAGTGCTAGCCGATCAGCATTACTTAAAGCTCCTGCTCTGGCATAATTAGGCACAAAGCCACCTGCATAATGAGGAATAACAGCAGAGTTTGTCCCAGCGAAGTTTGGTATTTCAGTTTCATGATCATTCATGATGAACTTTCGCCCACCAATAGTTCCCTTGCTCATTCTCGCTTTAACACCAGCAGGTGCTCCGAGCATTCTTGCTTCAGCCTCCTCTGCTCTAAATCCAGCATTAAACCTTCCTCTGAACTGACCCCCAGCACCTATACCCCTCACTCCTCTTCCATGAGCCATTACAGCCAAGCTTCTCATAATGTTGGCTTGCTGTTGCAGAAGAGCATTTTCTTGTCTTATGGCATTTAAAATTAATTGTTCTTTTTGCGCCTGAGTAGTAGTTGAGCTTGAAATTGCATTACGCAAAGATTGATCTCTTTGCAATAAACCCACTATACCCGCTTCTATTTGCTTTATCTTTTCTGTTTGTGTCCCCATCTGGAACAGAGACTTCAAACCTTCAACAGCAAACTTCGCAACTAGTTGGGTGATTTTTAGAAACGCCGCTGTAAACATTACCAAAGCTGGGCCGCTCAAGAAGCTTCCTATAGCCTTGAAAAATCCTTTTATAAAAGCGTTCCCCCTTTCTGGGTGTAACGCCTCATCTAAAAACTCAGTAAATTTTGTTGTTATTCCAACTAAATTTTTTAGCAATGGGCCGAATGTTATGCTTCCAACTTTTTCTGCTAGATTTGTTATACCGACTACCAATGCATTTATCTGGGAAGCCATCCCCTCACTGAGCATTTGATTCTTTTCAAAAGCCTCATTAACAGCTTCGGCAGATGTTTTTGCAGCATTAGCAAAAATAGAAGTATCACTCCCCAAATCTTTTAAGGCGGCACTAACTACGTTAATTTGAAAAACTCCACCCGCTAATTCTTTAATCTGAGAAACAACTGTTGGGTCAGCTATATTTTCTATAGCACCCGATAAGGCTTGTAGTTTTTGGATACCAGTTTGGCTCGCATTTATAGCCACACCAAGCTCTTGAAGCTTTTCTATAGTTGTTCCCCTTTGTAATCTTGTAAAAATTGATTTAAATGCGTTACCAATGACAGCGCCACCCCTCGCTGTTCTTTGCTCCACGGCGGTGATTAGTCCCAAAAGCTCATCAAAGGAAACGCCAGCATCCTCTGCCGTTGATCCTGCTCGCGTAAAGGCTGCGGCTAGGTCATCAGTAGATACGGCAAAAGCCGTGTCCACGGCGACCATTTTATTGACTATCTGATTAGCAGTTAAGCTAGCAGAAGTGAATCCATTAATTGCAGCAGTAAGGGCTTTAACAGACTTTTCGGCATCCATGCCAGAAATTCTAGTCATAACAAGAGCCGCCTTCAGCCTCTTGGCAGTTTCTTCAGCACTAAGACCCTGCCTAGCTAATTCTGCGGCACCTTCCGCTACAGTATCAAATGTCTGTCCTGTCTCTTTAGCTACCCTAAATATTGAAGCCCTAAATCTACTAAAAGTAGCATCTGTTGCTTGGAAAATAGAGTTTATTTCTATAAGCCTTTTTTCAACCTCTATAGTTGTAGAAACTAATTTTTTAAATGATTGAGTTACTCCGTTTAAAACAGCAGTTGTAGCTCCAAAGGCGAAAACACGGGCTGTCGAGGCATCGAGAGATTTTTGGAATTCTGATGCCTGACCAGTAATCCTGCCTAAAGCCTGTTGAACCTGCTTGCTAGCTTGGTTTAAGCTTTGCGGGTTTAGCTGAACATTTAGGGAAGCATTGAAACTTTGGGCCATATAGTGTAAATTACACCTATCAGCTTAAAAAGTCCTCGGCTTTAAGCTTACCTCCTCTTGCCTTTGTTTTAGCCCTTAAATCATCTACCCCATGTGAAACAGTTTTTTCTTTATGCTCTTTTTCTTCGTAATCCATTATTTTAATTGGATCTCCCATAATTTCATCTGGTATAGTAGTGTTTTTAAATTTATTAAAAAGAGAAGTAGAGACGCTTAATAAGTTTTTCTGAAATACTGTAAGCTCAGCAAAACTCCTATCAAACAAGGCTATAGGACTTCTATATTGAGTAGCGAACATATCAAAAAAGCCCCCGTGAAAAGATATCATCAAGAGATTATTCCTTTCCATTAAGCTAGCATATCTAGAGAATAGCAACGGCGACAAAAGCAACCTATACTCTTCCTTTACAGGCTTTCCAAAATCTGAATCAGAGAATAAGGCCGCTTCCGTTAACCTATTAATCTTTTTAGATTCAGCTAAATTTTCAGCACTATAAGCTAATAATTTTGTTCTCTTAGCCTCTAACAACCTCAAGTCTTCCCTTTGATTTTCAATTTGCTTATTGAATATTTTTCTTTGATTGTCGTCTTGTATTTTAGATAAAGCAGTAAGAGATTTATTTAAAACCCATTTCTTGGACTTAAGATCCTCCTCACTTGCATCAGACCAAGCTCCTGTGACTTTAGCTGATTCTAATATTTCCTCTTTTGTTTTTATCCCACTTTTCTTAGATTTTTCAATATCTACCTCCACAAGAGATTCATGCTCAAGACTCTGCTCCACAGAGAAATGCTTAAAATAGAAAACCTCCTCTGCAAAAACTAACTCACTGTATCCACGGACAATATCTAGAAGGTCTCTATGAATCTTGTAATGGTTCTTCTCCATCTTCTTCAAAAAGATCCTCTAAGGCTTTCTCAATACTCTTTTGATCTTCTCCCATCTTGTTATACCAAATACTAGAAACCCTGATCAAAGTCTGAAAAGATGAGTCGAAAATATTCTTAGCCTTTAGTAACGCAGAATCCTCAATATCCTCAATATCCTGCTGTAAGCTTAATAGATATTCTCTTTTTTCTGAGAAATTCTCTCCTTCAAATAAAGCGAATGTTTCTTTCTTGTCGTCTTCAGCGATTGAGTCTTCATAATAAGTGAAGTTAACAATAAACCATTCTATAAGCTTTTGTTCTGCCTTAGAATCTGCTGTTTGAGAAAACTGGGAGCGTAGATCTGTTTCCAATGTCTGGATTTGTTTACTGGTCTCAGTATATTTTAGCTCAGCGTCTTCAAGCTGTTTTTTTTGCTCTTCATCTAGGGTTTTGCTACCACCAAAAAACTGTATAGTTTTTGCAGCTTCTATATTCTCCGCAACCAACTCACTCATGAGTTCTTCCATTTTTTTGGAGGTCATACCCCCAATGTCCCCCATTTTTTTAGCAAGCATAGCCCTTGTCAAGAAGCCAGCATTGATAAACTCATTGTATTTTTGGCCATAATAAAAGTCGGCATCCTCCATCTGAGATATAGATGGTTTAGTGAAAATAACCTTGTTTTTAATAGTTTTTTTAACCCTCTTTGTTGTCTCTACAGGACCGTCCTTGGTTTTCTTAATGTGAGGGACTTCTTTTTGAACTTCCCTTTTGACATCGAATGAATATATCTCTTTCATTTTATTATTATATAAATAAAAAAGATAATATCAACCTATAGTTCCACTTGAGACGACAGAAACAGAAGAGTCTCCGTGCTTATCAAACATTATAAAATTTACGTTTCCAGTATCTAATACCGAAGCGCCAGTTACATCCAAACTGTTCGCAATAAACTTATTGTCATGATAGTAAGAAAAAGTCCTATTTGAGTGATCGTAAAAAACACTTAATTCAAAAGGAGATCCGCTTTGATAGCCCCCAAAGAAGTTTCCGCTCTGATCAAATAGGTAGCCCTCCTGCCCAGAAAAGGTGACCAAATTAGCTGTTTTAAAAGCTCCTGCTCCACTACCTGTTTCCATTAAGTGGAGTTCAAAACCACTTAAAGGACTATCAATATCTATTAAAATCCTGTGAACAGAATTTTGATATTGAGGTAAACTTCCAGTTTCAATCATTGTATTATTGGGAAATAGTAATTAAAGCTTAATGTTGTATTATCATCTAAAGAAGTGCTCTCATCCACTGTTTCTAAGCAGCACCCACTAGTAACAAAATCTAATACAGAGTTATTGTTTATATCTTTTAAATCAATTTTAATTACCCCACTCTCGCAAATTAAAGAAGATAAATCTAACCCCGTTACTTGATTTTTAATTACATTAAATGATAAGCTTCCCTGAGAAGGTAAGGTGGGGAACCTTGTTATTGGAACCCTAGTCCCTAATCTGGTTATAGGAACCTTGTCTATTCCGACATTAATAGTGAAATCTTGTATATGTAAAGTAGAAGAACTAATACCCTCCTCGCCATTAGTCGTAGTTGTTACTTCTATTTTTTTAGGAGAAAAGAAACCGTCAAAGAGATCTTTGCTTTGATCTTTTCTTTCTAACGCTCCATTTGGAGTAAAAATAGCGCCGTCTCCCACATAGGTGGAATTTCCAGCAACCACACTACCCACACTCCCATTTAAGCTGTAGCTTGTTAAAGAAGCTCCTGATATTGTTTCAACCCCAGCCAAATCTTTAACTTTAAACTCAAAGCTGCCAGTAGATAAAAATCCAGACTGCATTTGTTGATAGCTATAAAAAGGATCTATTCCTGTGGCCCCAGTCGTAAGCGTTATGCCATAACTCAATGTGCTATTTTGATTTGGCATAAGAACCCCTTCGACCGAATGCCCAGCACCAAGCCTAGGTATGTATTCAATTTCTTTAGAAGAACTTATATCTAGCGAGCTAACAGCGGGTATCCGCTGATCACCTACAAAAAGCTGAGCTTCACTAGAATGGACTCTATTTATCGCCATACACTACTTTACACAAAAAAGCCCCGCATCTCTGCGGGGCTTTTATATATAAGGGTTTTTGGGGTTAAGCCTTATGAACCTGCTCCATCATCGGAGGAATATACTCCCTTACTATTGTCTTTCCTATAGTAGAACCCTTGTGGGTAGTTTCTGCCCCCAAATGATGTGCTATAGTTTTCAGGAAGATTAACAACTCCTCCTGCCGTGCAAGCACCAGAGTAGAAGAAACCTTGATCAACTTGGTTGTCTCCACCAATTTGAGTAGAGAAGGTTAAGTCAATAGTTTCGTTATCATCTAAACCAACCGAGAAAGACTGATTATCTAAGGTTGCTTTCTGCAAGATGTATCTATGCTTTTCAGACCCATCTTCGCCTTTAACCTTCAAGGTAATATTTGTTGTTTCATTACCAGCATTACCAGTTAAAATTTTGTCAATTTGTCCTGCGCTAATATTCTTAAGAAGCGCACTCACTGACATTGTAACATTAATTGGGAAGTCAAGTGGTTTAGCGACTGCTTTAGCCGAACCAAGAGCTTCAATAGGAGTCCTTGAAAGAGGAACCTCGATAGAGGCACTTTGGACATGCATGTCCGTTAAATCTGTTCCACCAAACGTGAAGTCTCCATCACTAAAGGAAAGTGTCACATCTTCTGGGCGAAGAACCAAGACATCCATATTACCAGTGCTAGGAGTTCCAAGCATAAGCTGACCAGTATCAGCCCTGCCTCCTGCTTTATTCAAAGCTGGATTATAAATACCAGAGTTGGCAGTATCAAAAGTGATGTTTTCTGCTGTTCCTTCGATATCAACCCTTGGGATTTCACCAACAGCAAAATTAACTGTATAGCTCTCAAAGTTGCAGTTTCCGAAAGATACAACATCTTGACTAGCCATTTCTGCCGCAGTGTATGTCCCTGTCGGATTATCAATAAAAGATCCGAACAAAATGCCTTTATTCCCTGTCTCAAGACGTTGAGCAGCGGTCATGCCAGCATTACTTCCATCTGTAGCGAAAGCGTCCTTGCCTTCTGCACTGGTCAGCACATACAAGTTCTTTTCCCTTTTGTTTGGAGCTTCTGCAAGAATGCCAGAAATAAATTGACTCTTGAGAGCAGAAGCGTCTGTGATTCCGTTTGTTTGGAATCCCAAGTTAAATTCATTCTCCCCATCCCCAAGGTAGTATCCAAGTGAAAAAGAGGGGTTTAAATCACCGAGGGTGATTGTTCCGATTCGCGCTAATTGACCAAATTCTCTGATATCTTGCCGTCCACCTGCAATATCAATATCAAAAGAAAAAGTATCAACACGATGAAGTTGGGGCGGTTTAACACCTGAGTTTGCCTTTAGACCAGCACTTAAGTCGCCAATCAAACCAGTGTTTGACACATATACCGCTTTACTTTGTGAGATTATTCTCGTTCTAGATTGTGAAGAAGCCATTTTTTAATTAAAAGTGTGAATGTTTACACTCTCTTACACGGATTTACTGCCTAGGGAAACGGTAAGTGCATAATTCAAAGTCTATATAACCAATTGATATATTTTTATTTAATTTTTCCCTAATTCTCTCTGAGACTATTTTAGAGACAGAAACCTCCTCTATGTGAGACTTTACTGGGCTTGACTGAGCAGCAACTAGATTGTCATAACTATATGGGTAATCCTTTAGCGAGAAAGAAAAACCATATGGAAAATCTTCATATGGAATATGAGTAATATCTCTCCTAACTGTATCCCTAAACAGAGAAAGCACAGAGTCTAAAGTGTAATTATCAAAAGACAAAACCATGACCCGCATTCTTGTTCTAGTGTCCTCCTCGCCACCAAAAGAAAATTCTGTATTATCAGAAGATGCAACAGAAATAAAGCAAGCTGGAAGAAAGTAAGTCTGCTCATCATACTGCTCTGTTTGACCGTATTGATAAGGAAGTTCTGTTGCGCTATCTTTAAAATCTGAATGTAGGATAGTTTGAGCATCCGTATCATTTGTAATATAAGTATTAACTTCTTTTACTGTAGAATTTGCAGTAAGAGCGGTGCTACCTATAACAGTTCCAGAGGCTTGAGGAAAAATTAATCTACCATTATCATAATCTGTAAAAACTCCTCCGTTCTCGTCATAATTACCAGTTACAAAACCATTCCCTAAAAAAAATCCAGAGTTTGGATTATCTATATTATGCTCTGCTACTAACTGACGATACTTCCCCTGAAAAGCTATGTGAGTTGCGGGTATATCAGGAAAGGTTCCTGAGGTAAAAGCGTTGCTGAGATCTATTTGATAAGCTTTTGAATTAGAATTCAACAAGCGGTTCTCAAACCACAAGTAAAAACTCGATAGAATATTCTGATCAAATTGAGCTTTCATTTATCTAATCTTAGTAAGCTTGTTTTAAAATCTTTAATTAATTTGCCGATATAAGGCATCCTACTAAAACTTACACCAGAAGATCTATTTTTGGCCTGTATACCTGTCCCAGCCCTTGAAACACCAAAACCAGTAGAGCTAAATAGATATTGACCCAAGTTAGTTAAACCACCTTCTTCCATAGCTTTGGCCCAGCTTTTCCCAGTCATCCACGGAATAGGGGTTAAATTATATATTTCATCTACAGAGGGTATGAAAAAAGTCACCTTGTATCTACCTGTATTCCCTGTTCTTCTTACTTTAAATTTTATTTTTTCTCTGAATATTCTAGAGATAACATCCGTTGGCCGCTCTCCTTCAGAGAATCCTATGAATGAATAAAGGTTTCCGTAACCTCCCAATGTCCCACTTATATTAGACGATCTTGGCCCCGCACTTAACTCTACAGTAATTGGATGAGCTTCAAATTTAGAGCTAAGTTCTTTTTGCCTTTCTTGTAATTTTGGCTCTATAACCCTTCTAAGAGCCATCCCCATTCTAGATGAATTGGGCCTGTCTACTGTTAACTCTCTTAAAAGTTCTTTTGCGTTAACAGTTACTACAGGTCTTGATGCTGATATAAAAGATCCTCTTCCCATTAGTTCTCACGTTTTAAAAATATAGAGTAAAACTGAGCATCAAATGGTCCTATAACTTTTGCATCTCCATCAACAATATACAATTGATCATCAACTTCGATTCTAGAGCAAATTTTTATTTTTTCGTAAGCATCAGATTTCACCTTAATTCTAATTTGCCCCTCTGATGCCATTAAGTTCATCTGGCCATTTCCATCAACAATATCTTCCTTATGTTCGTTTTTGTAAAAAATACGAGCAGAGTATGTATATTTAGTTAAGGTTTGCTCTGAAGATATTTTAGCAGTGTTTTTCCTTCTGCCATATAAAGGGTTATAATTAAGCTCTACAGGGACAGAGGAGGTTTCTTCTACATACACATATATGTTCCTAGCAAAAGTATCATGCATGTCGCTCAGCGCCGACTGAACCGCCGATTTTTCTGCGTCTGTTAACAGAGAAGCCATACTATGTTAAAACTCCAGAAAGGTTTGTCGTTCCGTCTGTCCCAGCAACCTGAACAGGAGAGGATTTTTGGTAGTTATACTGATAAAGAAGATTGTCTAATCTTTCGTTAGCTTCTTTAGATAAATCAATATAGGTTTTAGACACAGAATTTTTGTTCTGTCTTTGTATTGTAGTATCCCCTTCTTTTAAAGTGATCCAATCAACTGAGTCGGAATAAGTGAAACTCCTAAGAGCTTCTCTTGAAGATTTTTGATAATAATACAACTCATATAAAGTCGCCCATATATTCTCCTCAACAGGAGCAAGCCCTGTATCAGCCGACCTCACAGCCCCAGTAGAATCTATAGAAAACTCTTCATGAATTAATCCATTCAGTTCTCCTATGTTGGTTTCTAACCAACCAGAAACAAAGCCAATATTATACGTCCCCGTATCATTCGGGAAATCGTAAGTAACAATTCCGCTGGCTATCCTACCAAGATCATTCATAAAGTTATTCCTTAAATAACTTTACAGTAGATTCGTAATCTGGGGAACTTGGATCTATAATTGGCTTAGCTTGGCCTTGGACGGTTACGTTGTGTTTTACAGCGTAAAAATCAAAAGATTTAAGAATAGAGTCTTTTAGCAACTTCATATTTCTTTCCCTAGGTAGCCCGAGCCTAGCTGCTAAATCTGTTAATTCAGAAGCCGAGGAGTCCTCTAACTTGCGCTTAAAAACCTCTTTATTAAGAGTTCCGTAGGGGTTCATTTGAGGCATACCTAACAATTCCTCTAATTCCTTAATCTCTTCGATCTCTTTCTCAAAAGCGTCTCTATCTTTTCCGTCAACTACTTCAAACTCTTCTAGGTGTTTTTCTTCAACGCCCTTAGAAACCACTACTTCCTCTTCTTTTTTAGCAGTCATCTTTTTAGCAGGTTTTTTCTTGCTCATAATATATGATAAGTTTTTTCTTTAAAATATCAAAAAAAAGAGCCGCCCCCGTGAGGGGGCGACTCTCTTTAGAGTGACATAAGGTCGCTTATACGGCAAGTCCGATAAGAGCACGGTCATCTACACAGATGCGGCCCTCTTCAACTTTACCGTAGTAACCAATCTTGTTCTGGCGAACAGAGAACTGGTCATCAACGAGCACTTGGAAGTCAGAAGGAGTTCCTTCACCGATAACCGTAGGACGGATAAGAGCATCCTTACTGCGGTCGATACCGATGAGAATCTCATCAGCAGCGGTAGACCAAGTTCCTCCACCACCACCTACAACAGTAGCACCTTCAGAAGCTACGATAGCGCCGAAGAGCTTGTTGAACAGTTGACCGACACCCATCTGGTTGATCTCCATGATGTTGATTCCGTAGAAGGAAGGGAGACCAGCAGCACTGTAAAGCTCTTGACGCAAAGCCTCAGGAGCAGGAAGGCTATCCTTAACAGAATCCGTGTAAGGAGCCGAAGTAGTGTTGACAGGGTTGTAAGCCATAGCGCGGAGTTCCTCGACCATTTCTGGGGAAACCAGAAGATCAGAGATTCCAGCTTTAACGCCACCTACAGGAGTGCCTCCACTCCATGAGCTATTAATGCGCTTACTCTTAGTGATTAAGTTGTTAAAGTCAGCAAGGACAAAACGACCTTCGGACTCAGACGCGATGATCTGATTACCTGCGGTATTGTTTGTTCCCTTACCTTTTACCAAAGCAGTTGCGAGCACGTTAAACGCAGTCTTAGTCTGCTTGAGCATAACTTCTTGAGCCATCCTAGTGAAAGTCTTGCTGACAACATCAGTCCTAGCACTACGGACATACTTGCGATCAAACGCAAGAGCACTGTCCAGAGTGTAAGTCTGAAATTTGAGTTCGTTGTGAGCAGGGAAGACCTGACTGTAAGGAAGACCACCAGCGACCTGCTGAGAATACACCTGAATGTAGTTCTCATCAGTGATATCGTGGAAAAGATCCAGAGGTAAAGACGGATTGTCATCCTCTCCATAGGAAATTGTGCTATACAGATTTCCAACAGTTGGAGCGTTATTGATAACCTCGGAGACAACTGGTCCGATAAAATCGGCAACCGCCGCCTGAGCCTCGTAAGCCTCTTCACGATTATTAGATCCCATTGCCTTAATTAAGGCCAACTGATCTTCAGTTCTTTTAATTGTGATTTTCATGATCGTAAAAAATTAGCATTCAAGTTTAAGGATTGCATATGGACCAGCGAACGCATCAGTAGTTGGACCAGAGATCCTGTTACCAGTTGCGATGAATATTCCAACTTTGTGAGCGTGTTTGATGTGGTGAGTAGCATCCGAAGGTGAAACACCAGTGATCGTTCCGTTATCAGATGGCAAAGCGAAGGAATTGATCGGAGGAGCTTTTCCATCGGCCAAGCCTTTAACATTGATAGTGAATAATCCTCTAGTCGCAACAGGAACTGCCTCGCCAGACACAACACATTGAAGCTCTTCCTTCTTCTCTGGATAGTAAAGAAGGTTCTCTCCATTTTCATCTTTGCTACGGACATCCCGTAACATGATTCCCAGCACTTGGGTTCCACCGCCTGTATCGCTTACCTTAGTAACCTTGTAGGGAACTTCAGGGTAAAGAGAAAGACCGTTGCCCAAAGTATTATCGTAAGAATTTGAATCAGTTCTTTCGACATATTTGACAGGCTCATCTGAAAGGTTAGCTGAGCTTACCTTAACAAGAGAACCCGCTTCGCCCGTTTCCAAATCATATGAATAGAAATTGATAACATCATTTTCGTCATATTGACGGAAGGGCAATAAACGTGTGATTTCGTTAGCCATGATTAGTTAATTGTTGAATTAAGATACCTCTACCTCAAAGCTCTCCTTGAGCTTCTCGATGAGAGAAAGTTTTTCACTAGCGTTTCCGTTATTGTTGGGGAGAGAAGCCTCTGCCTCGTCTCCTTCTGCTTCCAAAGCTTCTTCTGGAGCCTCTTCTGCTTCCTCATCTTCGCCCTCTTCTGGGTCGCCGTCCTCTTCGCCTTCTTCGCGATTAGCAACAGCTTCGTCAATGCGAGCTTTGATTTCAGCTTCTTGAGCCTCAATATTCTTTTTAAGCTTATGAGCAAAAATAACGCTAAGTTTTTCCTTGTAGGAATTAAAGTCTTCTTCGGAAGAACCAAGCTCCTTAACTTCAGCGGTAACAAGAGCCATTTCCTTTTCATTAAGGTCATAGTCATTGTCAATGAAGTTCATGCGATCATTAAAGAGATCGACCGCAGCTTTTGCTTCGACTTCGCTCTTAAGGGCATCGAGTTCTTCTTTCGTCTGCTTAAAGGAGCTTTTCATCTCCTCAAGCTCTGCCTCGGCTTGCGCCTTAGCTTCCCTCTCAACGTCCATCTTGGCTGTCCAAGACTCGTTGTGTTCTACGAGAGTATCGCGGATAGTCTCGCTAACAGTTTTAGCCTCAGAGCCTTCCTTCACTGCTGAAGCAACGCTCTTAGACAACTGAGTGATTAGTTGGTCGAATTGTTCTTTATCCATATTAAAAATGTTTTTTAATTTGTTTCTCTTTACATTAATGTTTGTGTTTAGGGAAATTTTTTCTATATTTTTATCTTCAGGCTCGTTTTCTGAAGTATAAATTCCTTTAACGGCAGCAGCAGGGTTTCTTGTTAACGCTGCTCCCAAAGGGTATGTCTGACCAACAATTAATCTATTAACAGGCTTGCCATCTGGGTCTTCTCCCTTGCCACCCAAACCCTTGACATATTGTTTTAAGTCTTCTTTTTCAGCACCTTCTGCTATAGTTGAGTCTTGTAATAATTTTGACCCTACAGCTACCTCAAAATCTTTAAATGCAAGTTCCCAGCTTGTAGATATGCTTTGATAGGACTCTTCCTCCTTGTCAGAAGATTCTACAATTGCTTCTGCTAATTCTGGATATACTTGCTTATAGATTAACCCAGCCGCATTCATGTAAAAGGGTTCTGTCTTGTTGGCGTAAGACTCAATATCGTTGTTTTTAAAGTCAAACTCTCGGTCAGAGAAGGACGCATTGATCATATGTCCAACAATTTTATCTTTTTTGTGCTCAATATTTATTGGCTTATTGATAAATCTTTTTACAGCGGCTACGGCAGTCTTAGCATCAATGCCGTCTCCGTTTTTATTGAACTCATTAACTTTTGCTAAGTTAAAGACCACTGGCAATACGTCGATATTTTGATCTGGGTTAAAGTCATCTGGCAACAGAGATTCTGCCGCCTCTTGGATAGCTCCTTGAGAAAGACCAAATAACTCAAACTCCTCGTCTTTTATCTCCCTAACCCTGCCTTCAAATAAGCAAATATTAAAATCATCCAATGACATATTCACTATTACACAGAAATTTGAGTAGAATGATATAAAATTGCTGACGACAAATCATCTAGCTGATGTTCAGATCCTACTTCTAGAATTTTTTCATGAACCCCGAGGGCAGTGAGCTTATCTAAATCTTTGACTATTTCTGATAAAGATTCCTCCCACTCACTACTATCTTTTGCTATTACAATTGACTCACAAACCTGAGTAACCATTTCTTTCTTTTGTTTGGACATTCTCTTTAATCCAAACTTAGATGCAAATTCTCTAAAGGCTAATAATTCAAATTCATTTATTTTTTTAGTAGCCTCTACAATATGTTTCTTTGAGAAAGTTTTAGAATTAGAAACACCTAGAGGTCTGCCACCAGAAGGAGCGACAGGAGGAGTTTCCGTTGGTTTTTGAGCATCTTTAGGCTCAGGGTCTCCACCTTTAGGAACACCCTCGTCGTATAAATTAATTGTATTAACTAAGGGCATATAATGACCACGCTCCCTGTCATCTTTAAATTTATCTTGAGCCTTTTCCATTTCTTTTGGCGCAGGAAAGGAACCAGTGTGGACAACCTTCATGCCTTGCTCTGGAGTAAGAACACCTAACTCCATAAGCCTTGTAGCGAGCTTGGCCAAGTTGCTATCATCCATTGTATCTGTTTTTGCAAATTTAGCTACAGGCCATGATCTCAACCCAGCACCTTTACAGACTCTTGCTATTTCAGGATTAATAAAATCATTAAGAAATGCTCTTCTGGACTCCTCCAGCCTCTGGAAAAACACTTTCATTTTTATGTGGCCATCAGAATACTTTGAGTCACCGATTAATACATTTTGAAGCCCGTCCTGAATATCTTTGTTAAGAACTTCGTATTTAGCGGGGCCAACAACCTTCCTTATGTCAGGTATAACAAAATCTGCTTTTGTGGTGTAATCCGAAACCAAAACTCTTCCGACACTTTGATTTTTGAAAATCTGTTGCATAGCGGCTAAGTTCTTGTGGTTGATTCCCCCCTTGTCTGGCTCATTACCCATTGTTACAAGTAGAACAACATTTTCAATAGACCTGCTAATTGCCTGATCAATGTTTTTTAATTCTATTTTTCTATTTAAATCATCAAGCACAGAGTAACCTACAGGAATAGCCATAGGCTCATAATCTTGTTTTTTAGAGAAAATAATATGAAGCATCAAAGGGTCTAGTTTAATCTGGACCCTAGGCATAGCATAACCCGCTTTTCCTGAGGTCTTTATAGACTCTCTTGCGTCTTCTGGCAGAGATTCAAACAACTCTTTTTCATCTTCTGTAGTTGGATTTTGTAGCCTAGCGATTTCAAAAGGAGTCAAAACTTTAAAATACTCATAACCACTAAAAGAAATTCCACCCTTTGTTGCTATGTCGCTTGGGTTAATAAGCAAATATCTAATTGGTATTTCTTTCCTGACACTAGCCCCATATGTCTCCAACATTTTTTGAGAGTTTTTTAATGGTATCTTGCCGTCCAAACGATAAAGAAACACATTGCCAGAACGATAATACTCTCGAAAGTATTGTGCTTTTAGATCATGCATCCTGATTCTTTTGAACCAAGCCTCCACAAATTTCCTTGATTTTTCGTTACCGCCCTCGACATAAATATCTGAGTCAGCAAACTCTGACAAAAGATCTATAGTGCCTCGAAAATTAGCTATATTAAAATAAGCTTTCTGACATAACTCGACAGCCTCGCTTACATCTGCTGAATCCTTTGAATAATTGTATGGTAAAATTCCATCTTTAATATTATCAAACTTTCCTGACAAACCGCTTTTTGCCACCCTATTAGTCCTTACAGCAGTTCTACTGGTAGGACCATCCAACCTAGATGCTTTACTGGACTCTAAAATAGAATCCCCTATCAACTGTGGAGAGGACTCTTCATCTTGAGCATTTACTAAATTTTCTATGGGTTGTTCCTTTTTCTTGAACTTGGCCCAATATTCTGATCGTTTGGTATATTTCCGAGGCATATCAAAGTTTACACTAAAGTTATAAAAGTTACTTTTAAACTTTTCAAATCGCAAATGGAACAAATGTTGTATCGGCCCTCTTCTCTGGAGTGGCGTTCTCAGCATCGAAATAAACCTTGGCGAACCAATTCCCTAAAACCAGTGCGGAATAAGAGTCTTTTCGCGCTCTGTTTGGTCCTTTTTGTCTTTTTAAATTTTGAGGTAAGTTAAAGGACTGAGAACCCTGCGGGTTAGCTATTACTTCAATATTAGCACATTCTGCTTTTGTTAATTCTACAATTGACTTTTGGTGATCAATCAGGTCAATCATCATCGCGCCTTTTGAGGCTTTTGGTGCCTTTATGTCCCATTTTAGTTTTTCTATTGGTAAATTCTTTTTTCTCTGTGAATCAAAGTGAGAGTCTATAGCTCTAGAAGCAAATAAAATTCTTTTGTGGTCTATTGCTGCTTGAAGCATCTCATTAGCATTTCTTATCCAGTTGGATGTAGGTTTCCTTAGTATGCAGTAATTCTTTTCTCTTACATTGTATTGATTTTTAAAACTTAAAATATCAGAGTGCCAGTTCTCTGGTTTTTCTAAATCAACATCAATTACTCCAATTTTAATATCATTCTCTTTAAACAAAGCACTCTCGTTGCAAGAGTTTATAAACTGAACTCCTCCGTTGTAGTCACCGCATATACCGACAATATTAAAATGTTGTATTAAGTATAAGAAATATTCCATATGTTGCTTTAGAGACACACCTGCTATTGCATAGCTATGAACTAAGCAGATCTTTTGACTGTCTCGATCTATCTTAAATACATGCATGGCAAAATGGTCAGCATTGGTGTTACCAGCCCAGTTGGGGTCAAAAGCAAGAAGATATTCGTCACTAGGGTTGCCTACAACCTCGACAGCAGGGAACTCTCCATCAGGGATTGTGCAAGCTGCCATTTTTGATAATCTGAAATACCCATCACTCTCATCTATAAATTGTGCGCCAAATTCTCTTTTGAACTGCATCTCACTCATAGTAGCCTTAGCTTGTTTAAGCAGGTTTTGATCATATAGCCTTGGAGGAGCGCAGTCATAACTTAACTGCATAATCAGTCTATAAGCATCATCTTTAAAGTCGTCTTCCTCTTCCCCCAAACCCTCTTTGACTGCTAGGCCATCTATTAAGTCTACATATTTTTTATAGAGTTTATACATATACTCAAACTTAAAGGATGGAGATGAAAGAATTATTAACTTGTTGTTAGGCCAGATATATCTGTCCTTTTCTGTCATCTCGCCTTTGTCGATTAATTTGGATTCTAAGTTGTATAACTCTTCCCTCTCGATAGGATTCTCTACCACCCCAAGGAAAGGTATAATAACTTCATTAAATATCTTTTCAGGTATAGTTAAGAAC
>CERT01017493.1_pt1 | contig 23828 bp, 13 predicted proteins | sample 530691 | NCBI WGS metagenome assembly CERT01 (sample SAMEA2620861, study PRJEB7988) | marine metagenome | biome: marine biome (ENVO:00000447); feature: surface water layer (ENVO:00002042); material: "saline water (ENVO:00002010), including plankton (ENVO:xxxxxxxx)" | depth 5 m
AGAATGGAATGTGCTTAATGATAAGGATAACAACATAGTCAATCTATATATGTGTATCATACATAAGTTAGATGAACTTGTGAATGAACTTAATTGGATGCCTAAATCTAGAGAACTCTTTGAAAACTTTAGAACAGACGTAAGAGAAAAGAAACCTATTGATATTCCAGACCCTCATCAAGCTGCTAAATACTTTTACTGTATAAGGCATAGCTTTAACAAACTAATTCACACACCTATGTCTATGGGAAAGGATTGGTCTAGAGATTGGAAGGATGAGTTTGAGTATTCGAGAAATAAAATCAATGGCGCAACTATTGAGAACCTAGATTTTGGAGAACTCATTGATAGATACAAAGCCAACAGCAACGATTTTTGGTACTTAGACCCACCTTATTTTGTCGCAACAGACAGAGGTGATTACTATGCACACAACTTTACTGCTGAAGACCATCTAAGACTAAAAGAAAAAATAGATGAACTAGATTCTAAAGGTGCTAAATTCATGGTCTCATACGACTACAGAGACGAGGTGTATGAGTTGTACAAAGACTACAATGTTAAGACCATTGATTTGAAGTACATGGGTGCTACTGATGAAGCTAGAGCAAAGAAGAGAAAAGAATATTTAATATTAAACTATGAACCTGTCAATCAGACAAGTTTATTCTAAGGAGATTATATGAAAGAAATACCTAAAGGAGAAAGTGTCAAAGCTGCTCCTTCAAATGTTGAAGCCGAAGAGGCAATGCTAGGTAGCATACTTCAAGGTGGAGATATTGAAATGGAATTAGCTATGTCTTGGATAAGAGAAGATGATGCTTTGTATTCTATAAAGTGTATGCAAATCTTTCAATGTATGAAGGAATTGTATAACAACAAAGTTCCAATTGATACAATTACTCTGTCAGATAAAATGATGGACAAGTTCGGAGTAAGAGATACTGTATACATAATGGACTTGATAGAACGAAGTGTTAGTAAGGTTAAAGTAGAACATTATGCAAGGATAGTATGGGAACGATATGTGCAAAGAGAAACAACTAAGTCAGCTCAAGAACTACTTAATGCAAGTTACGATAACTATGATGAAGTAGGGAAGATAATCGAAAATCATAGCAGACTTATTGAACAACTAAGACATATACAACCTACTCGCTCAAGAGACATAAGTGACATTGTTGATGAGACTAATGAAGCATTGCAAGAAAAATCAAACACTATAAAGTTTGGTCTTGGAAGTCTTGATAACTTTGCAGGCGGAATGACTCGTAAAGAAATTACTGTACTAGGCGGTAGACCTGGCCATGGTAAAACCACATTGATGCTAAACATTGTACGAGGTTTGATTGAACAAGGATACAATGTAATGCTATTCAATCGTGAGATGAGCAATGTAGAAACAATGAAAAAGTTGTATGTCATGGAATCTAGAGACATTACATACTCTATGATTCGTTCTGGTATTGCCGATGATAAGAAGTCTGCATTGACTAGCGTATCTGAATACGTCAGAGAAAAGTATGAGAACCTCACAGCGTTTGATGATATACGAAACCTTGATGACTGTGTTCGTGAGATTAACAAAGGTAAACCAGATGTAGTTATTGACGATTACATTCAATTGATAGATGTTGGAATGAATAATAAAGACAGACGATTCGAGATTGAAAAGATTGTACAAGACTACAAATGGGCAGTTAAACAAAACAATTGTTCTGCAATACTTGTATCACAACTCAATCGTGACATAGAGAAAAGGTTCGACCCTAGACCAAGAATGAGTGATTACGCAGAGTCTGGTGTTATAGAGCAAACCGCTGAATCAGCAATGTTTGTATTCTATGGATACAACTTTGATAGTGAACGATACAACAGATACAAGAGTGAAGTCATTGTAGCTAAGAGCAGATATGGTACTATTGGTACACACCCTATGGGTTTCAATGGTAACAAATGTAAGTTCTACAAAGACCACAAAGAAGCGGAGAGAGATACAGTTGCATAAATCTTGTAGGGGATGTTTCTATGGAATTGATGGCAAATGCTATTGGTTCAAAGATGTACAAGGTACATCCCCACAAGAAATACCAGTATCTATAGAAGATAAAGGTTGTAAGCATTACAAGAATACTAATCTAGTAGACTCAGAATCTGAAGATTTGAAGATTATATTAGATAAGTTTGATGGAGAGATACTTAGCGATAAGTATGAAGTATACAAATACAAGAAAACTTACAAACCTTACAAAAGAAAGTACGTTAAGAGCGCACATAACTATTCATATAGAAAGGATGCACAATGAAAACAATAATAGGTATAGACCCTGGCGCTAGTGGAGCTTTAAGTTTTACTAATACAGAAAAAGAAAAAGTATATTATCACAAATGTCATGAACAAATATCTGGTAGAAGGTTAACTGTTTCTATGGCTTTGAATGCATATGAAAATAAAAAAGCAGTAGCATACATAGAGAAAGTTCATGCAATGCCTCACGATGGTAGAAGTTCTTTATTTAAATTTGGAGTTAATTACGGAGCATGGTTAGGAATACTAAACTCCATACAAGGAATAGAAAAAATAATAGAAGTATCACCACAAAAATGGATGAATTGGTGGCAAGAACATCTAGGATTAACTTTACCAAAAGATAAAAAAGAAAGAAAGAATGTACTGAAAGACATAGCTTCTGTGTTTATCAAACCAGAGAAAGCAACGCTATGGAGTGCTGATAGTATTCTTATAGCAATGTACGGAAGGTATCAAGAGAAAGGAGTTAACAATGATAATAGGTGATGATTTAATTGGGTTGGTATCACATAAATTTAATGATAATGAAATGGATTGTTATATTGTAAAGTTAAATATGTTTCCAATATCAATATGTTTTGAAAGACATTATGATGATGATGTTTTAGAGTTTAAAATAATTCTATTACAAAAATACACAATTGGATTATATGTAAGTAAGTAGATTACTTTACGGGCGGTGGGGAGCCTCCTTTGTTAAGTTTAAATCCCCATCGCTCTGTAGAGTTTAGTAAGTTCCTCTTGAGGATTCTTCTTACTATCTATTACAGGTTGATTCTTTTTAGATTTCTTTTTCTTCTTTACTGGAGGTAGCAATGTTCTCAATGGTTCTGCTCTTCTCATTTCTCTGGTTCTTTTATTTGGATACAATCCAAACTCATGCATTAACAAATCCCATCCATTACCAGTTCTTAGTGCTTTATAATCTTTGTTTATAAACTTAGATGCCTGTACATTTAATGAAGATAATAACCTAGCACGTTTCTGCTCATCAGTTAAACCATAAGCATCATTATAACCTACAATCATTTGAGCAGCTAGGTTGTCTGGTGTTTTTACCCAATCAAACAATGTTGAATAGTAAAATAATTCACCAACTGTCGGTCCAAGAAAACCTCTACCTTTAACGTCTTCCCCTTCCAATCCTTGTTTAAGTGTTTTAATTCTTTCTACTGTATCATTTTCCATTAGTCTTTGTAAATCAAGATTCAATACACCACTCATCATTTCTGTAAATAAATATAAACCTGCGAATCTTAATGGAACATGAAGGTCTGGAGAATCCCATTGACCAGCTATAACAGCGTCTTTAGATTTTCTTAATACTTCAGATTGTAATTGTAAAAAAGACATTGGGTAATGCATAAACTGAAATGCTACTTGCCCAAATGCACCTAATCCACTTTTAGTTCCACCTATTATTGGTGCTTTCTGAGATGGAGAATATTCAAATGCATATTTATTAACCATATCCAAAGCGTGTTTCTTTGCTATGTTTATAGATTGTTGATTCTTTAATCCTCCAGATTTCATCTCTTTAAACTTTGAAATAAAACTGTATCTAAACATATGTTTTCTTAAAAAATTCTCTGTTACCCTTTGGAATATCGCACCCTTACCAGCTGCTGATGTCATTACAGAATCAAATGCTCTCCAGTTCTTACCATCTTTGTATTGAAGTTTAAAGTTTCCATCACCATCTTGTTTTACTTCTATGTCTTTTTGTCTTACACCTTCAGTTTGAACAAGTCCTTCTGTGAATAACGGAGATGCCATATCTTCAAACTTAAAACCTTGTTCTTTTTCTACAGCAGTAATTATGTCTGCAAGAGACTTTTCCTTACCTTCCTCACCATATATCTTCTGGTCTTTAGATAATTCATACTCTCTTAGATACTTAACAAATGCTCTATTACCAACTCCTTGTAAATAGTACATACCAGATAATGTATTTCTAGCAGCAGTACCTATACCGAAACCTAACTTACTCAAGAACTGAACGCCTGTTAATGTTCTTACTGTCTTATTAACCCAAGAAGGTCTATCTGAATATCCTTTTTCTGCAACTGTATATGTATCTAGTATGTAATCACCTAATCCTTGAGCAACGTCAGAATCTTTTGGCAAACCTCTTAGTCCTTCAAACATTATATTCTTCAAGTAATTAGTTTTATTAAAAGCAATAGCATCTAGTGAATACTTTCTTAATACTGCCATAGGATTTTTCTGGTAGTTTTCAAATGCTATATCACCTCTAAACAAAGCACTCTTTGGTGTTCCTATTTCATTAGACATTTTTGTAAATATATTGGTAAGGTCATTTAAGTCTGAATCAATATCTTGATATTTATTTTTTTCTGCATTATCCATTATCTTTTCTACATTTAGAAATGATTCTATTAAATAATGAGGAAAATAATTACCACCCTTAACTCCCTCTTGCACTGCTTTTATTTGACTGTCTATAGTTTCCTCATACCTTTTAACTTTATCCCCATTAGGAAGCAATAAAGCGGAGTCTTTGGTACTATTAAGATATGATTGTCTTATTACTTTCTTATGTTGTTTTAATCCATTTATAAGAACATCACCCATATCGTTTAATAATCTTCTTCCTATCTTACCAGCTTTGACAACCTCATCAGCTATTTGAACTCTTGTACCATCATCTAAGTATTTAAAATAAGCACCATTTTTTTGTTCTAACTCACCTTCTAAAAACATACGAAGTTCTTGAAGGGGCATGCCTCCATCAGACTTAAATATCTCTGCCATTTGATTAGATATTTCCATTACTCTTTGTGCTTGTTCTGGAGATTGTGGATTGTTAGCAGCTATAGTTAAATCGTTTTCTAGTTTTTCTAAATCACTTACTGATTTTACACCCAACCTAAATCTTGTATCACCTCTATTCATAATAGCATCAGCTTTTAATAGCTTCATTATCTCTTGGTTTGCTTTAAGAAATGTAGAAAACTGTGTTCTCTCGTAGTTAGCTGCATTATTTATCTCTCCATTGATGTATTTTGTTATAGCATATTTATTCATAACACCACGCCTTACAAATAAATTCTTTTCCAATACACTAATTTTAGGATTCTTTAAATTTCTAGCTTCTCTAATTAATTCATTTTTAATTCTTCTAAAATCTCCATCAGTAAATCCAGTAAAAGAATCAATCGCTGGTTTATAAGTTCCCCTATCTACAATAATTTCAAACATTCTTCTACCACTTTCGGAATCTATATCACCGTATTGTGTTTTTAAAGTATCTCCAAGATTATATTTAGTTCCTTCTATAGTAGCATTTTCACCATTGTAAAGTCTTCTAAGTAAATCTAGATTTTGCTTTGTTACTAATTGCTTTTCTTCTATTGTTGTACATTGTGCGATTTGAGACATTATCTATAACACTCCAATAAATCTTTATTTTCAATTATTCTTTCTTTGTCATCAACATTAAGTCTTGTTTGAACATCTATATCTTTATAATTCCCATACTTAAACAGTACATTATAATTACCTTCTTTATCATAAAAGGTTTTAGATGTGTTACCTAATCTACCAATAGAATGTCTAAAATGAGCTGCTAAAGCAGGGCTATCATACAACAATCTATTTGTTATAGCATATTCTAATGCTGGGTCACTATATGTCCTATAAAAACTATTGTCCATTGCATATAAATCACTTCTGTAAAACTTTGATTCTTGCTCACTATGAACACCATCATACCTTCTTCTAAATTCAGCTCCATAGTTTCTTACTATATCTTCTAGTATGTCATCCTTATTATTATTGCTTAGATGTCTAAATACTGCATTGCCCAATCTTTTATTTTGTTTAAGGCCAGGCATTTTAACATTAGTATTTTTTGCAAATGCTATGTCTCCAAATTGCAATTGAGGTTTTAACATATATCTAATTAAATTATTAAAAGCAGATTGAGATTCGGATGCATTAAGTTTCTCTCCATCTGAATATTTTGTTATAAAATCAGAAACAAGTCTATCCTCTATGTCTCTTGATATTTGCCAATTTTCTTTAGCAAAAGGAGAGTTTCTACTTTCATTGTAAGTTGTTTGAACAAGACCACCGAGCATTTTATTTAGCTTTTGGAAATCAGCTATGAACGATTCTTCTCTTGCTGGGTCTATACCTAAATGCCTTACTTCAACATTTCCAGTTATCATCAACATTGAAATAGCATCTATATATTCTTTTTTATTTAAATCAACATATCTTATTGGATTGTCTATTATATAATAATTACCACCCTCGAATGTATACTTACTAGATGGGGATATAAAACCAGCTTCTTTAAAAAATGTTCTACCATCATCACTTTTAATTTCTTTGTATACATATGAAGGTTTACTTTTATTATTATTATATATAGTACCCCTAGTTCCCATTGTTATATTTTTAGTTCTTACTTTATAAAAACCTTTTGGGTCTGTAATATTATTCTTAATAACCTCTGATTCTTTTTCGTGTAAATAATCTAACAATTGATGAATTGATTTTAATTTATCTTTTGCTCTTAATAGAGAATCGCTTTGATTTCTATCAGCTCTTCTAATAAATCTTTGCAATGAAGACCTTTGCTTGGTTAACGCTGAGTGCAATAAAGAGTATTGTTTAATATCTTGCTCGGAAACGCTATTAGAACTATACTTATTTAAATATATTCTTAAATTAGTATCGGCTATAATACCATTTTCATCATCTAATTGTTTTGCAAACTCTCGATAATCAGCATCTGGAGATATTGACCTAAAAGCATTTAATCTATCCATAATAGATTCTAAATCTTTTGTAGCTAGTCTTCCTTGTTTAGTGCTTTTATCAGAATAAGATTCAATACTTAATTTATCTTGAGTCATTTGGTCTAATAAGAAACCAGATATTGTAGAATCTTTAATATCTTTAATATTATTTTTTTCTATAACTATAGGTTCGTTAGTTGGTTGCAATGTTTTACCAACACTTTTTTGAAATAAAGATTTGTAATCTTTAATACTTCTCAATGACTCACCAAAAAACTGATTATTCAATCTTGAAAGAAGCGATGCTCCACTTTGACCCATAGACCTATATTTAAATTGCAATCTATCATATAAAAATTTAGAAGGATTAGAATAAAAAGAATTTATTTCAGCTCTAGCCATTCCTATTTCATTAGCATCTGGTGGCCTTCTTCCAGCTGCATCAAAAACATCCGTAAGTATTCTTTGAGATTTAGATTTAACTCTTAACATTTCTTTTATAATGTCTTTTTTAATTTCTAAATTGTCTCCTTTTAGTTGGAAGAATCCTTTAAAAGTTTCTTGCCCAAAGTTTGAAATTTCATTATCTAAATTATAATCAGTTGGTTTATCTCCAAACAATATATAATCTTGTATTTGACCTTGCTTTGCTCTACTTGCCCAATTTGGTTTTTTAGCTGCATCAATAATAGATTGTAATGTATTTTTATATGCTTGTAAAAAGTCTTTGTATTCTTTTGTGCCTTTTTTAATAATTTCGACACCTAAGTTATCCATGTTTATTAAATCTGGTTCTCTTAAGAAAAAAGATAACTCATTAGATAACTTTTTAGCAACTCCAAAATTTCTTTTTGATTGTTGATAATCTTGCATATGTACAAATAAATTGTCAGTATATCCAGTACCCTTACCAGCTTTCACTACTTCACCATCAGCTGCATTTCCAAAACCAAAAATATCCATAGAAGATAAATCAGTAGGAAATATATAAGCATCTACAGATGAACCTAAGTCTTTCCATATAGAGTTAGTAAACTTTGTAGGTTTCCTATTGTAGTTAAACATAGCATCAACATCGAAGTCAGCTTGATGTGTTTGCGCTATATCATATATGTTTACACCAACAACATTACCCTGTTCTTTATCATAAAATCCTTCTACCTTATGTATTGCAACATCGCCTCCAAGATTAGGCATCCTTAAAGACAAACTTTCCAAAAAGTATTTTGTATCGGACCTCTTGTTTATATCATTAAACTGGTCAAACAATGTTTTCATAGTTCTTTTGTCACCAAGACCTTCTTCAACTCTTTGTATTTGTGCTATTTCTTTTTTTAAATCATTAACAGTTAGTTCTTTGTATGGGTCATTTACTATAAACTTTTTACCAATTCTACTTACTTGAACATCTCTTTTTTTATTGTTCCTATTAACTTCTAATACATATTGTATTTTTTCAACATCTTGCATAGTTGTAAATCTATCTGAGTATGATAGTTTCTTTCCGCCAATAGCTATTTGTACTCTCTTGTTAGCATCTCCAACATTTTGATACATTGGTACTGAACCTTCTAAATATGGTATTAGTATAGAGTATGATGCTCCAGCAGTCTTAGGACTTCTTACTCCATTAATTAAAGCTTGTGTAGCAACATTTCTTAATCCAGACCTAATAAATTCAGAGTTAGGGTCTAATCCTAAAGATAAAAGTTTTTGATTTATTCCATTAGTAGAGTCTTCAAATAATGCATTGTCTTCTCTTAATATTCTATAAAAATATTCAGCAGCTGCTTGCCTATTGCCATTCTGTTTTGAGACCTGTCCAATAATACTAAAGTATGCTTTTAGTTTTTCTTGGTAGTTTACAAAATCATCTCTAAAAGATTCATAACCACTCCTATCTAAAAAATCAGTAATTGCATAAGTTATATTTGCAACTTTCTTTCTATCCTCAACTTTACCTAAAAATATATTTTCTAATGTTATCTTTGCTTTATTATCATCCCCTGCTTTGTCTAATACACTACGACTAATATTAACATCGTTAACTACATCCATTCCTTTTATATCATCAGAACTCAATGATACCTTATCCTTATAAAATGCCTTAGTTGCAGATTCAGTTGTTAATATGTCTACACCCTTTGCTTCCATTAGGTCTGCAATTTTAGGGTCATAAACAAAATTAGTTTTCATCAGTATACTATTCATTCCCTCATTGTAGTGAACAGTTGGTTTAACACCTGCCGTACTGTGTTTATTTTCACTATCTGTAGCATCTCTTCCTTTGTGAAGGTATAATATACTAGCAGCTTTGTGAGACAAATAAGATTGAGCGTTCATAGAAGAACTAACTATACTTTTAAATATTTTATCTTCTCCTACTGCATCAACATTTTCTTTTATTAAATCCTTATCGTAACCACTTTTCTTTATTATATCTTTGTAAAGATTAGAAGCAGTAAGTGGGTTTGATAGAGCTGCAGTTTCATCTGCAATGGTAACAATGTTAAATCCCTCATCATTTAAATACTCATCTATGTATTTATTTTGGTCTTCAGATAGAAAGTCTTCACCCTTTAACAACTCAAGCAATTGTTTATTAGCTTGAACTTTTGCACCAGTAGCTTCTCCAAGAGTAACATATTTGAAGAAACTAGCTGCCATTTCATTTGCTCTAGATGGAGTATTAGCTTCTGTAACTATATTGTTGAACTCACTTGAATTTATTTTATCAAAGTACATTGCTCTAATCATCTGCCTAGCGTCAGATTTGGAAACAGCAGATTCAGTATCCTTAACAAAGTCTCCATATATTTTAGTATAATTCCTATATGTTTTACTTTTAGAATCAAGAGATTCAAGTTTAGAATCATACCAAGATTTAAATCTTTTAGATAATTGACCATCTATAATTTGACTTCTAGGTATTGCTATAACTGTGTTTTGACTAATAATAATAGGAATAAAATCAGACATTGGTTGAATATCTTGTTCTTGCCTAGAACTTTCCTCACCTTTTATCATGTCTCTAATATCTTCAGTTCCCCTAGAAAACATTTGAGCTTCTTCAATAACACGAACCATATCTGGAACTTCTAATAAGTCAGTCTTTCTACCTCCCCAAGTAGCAGTTGCATCTATAATAAGTAAATCAATGTTATTATCTGGGTCATTTGTATCTCTAAGTTCCCTAGCAAATTCAGATAAAACTCCTTTACCAACAGGTCTTTTTGATATTTCAAATACACCAGTTCCATCAGATTGAGAAAGAGTAACTGATTTTATATAATCTCTACCTAGTACATTATTATACAATTGAGGCAGTACCTCTTTATTAAATTGATTTAGTTCTTGATTATAAGATTCTGGATTAAATTGCTGAAGACCTTCATCATCTTCATAGGTATGTTTTGTTATCAATGCTCTTTCAACTTCGCTTCTTATATCTTTAAAAGCAGTTTTAAAACCAGATAAACCAGACTCACTTAAAGACAAACTAACATTTTCAATCATCTCCCTAAGTGAATCTTGTTTTAACATGGGATTAAATCTTTCATACTTTACAGATATTGTAGTAGGAGATATAGCATCGGATGGTTGAATATTCAATGTAGAAAAGTCTGCTATTGTCTGAGCTTCAGCAGCTTGTATTTCAAAATATTTTTCTTCGTTATATCCTCTTCTAAACACCTCAAGATATTGAGTTAGTCTTTTTAATATATAATTAGAATCACCTCTTCTATTAGCTTCCCTTATCACATCATTAAAAGTAGGAGCTTCTGGAAGTTGTAAATCATTACCATGTTTGTTTCTTAGATAAGTTGCAAACTTAGAAGTTATTCTATCTGTTCTTCTTTTAAATTGCATACTATCATCTGCATTAGTTGAAGCATCTAATAAAAATGTATCTAAAACCATTGATTGTTTTTTATTTATATTAGCATTTGATATAATAGTTCTTTCTATTTCTTTTGCTAAACTATCTACTTGACGAGACACTTGGTCATTTTCATACTCTTGATTAATATTATCTCTTAAAGAATTTATCTTTACTAAAAACTCACTAGACAATAAACCTGTTTCATTATCTAATATTTTTTCTAATTGATTATTAAGTTGTGTAAGTTCGTCTTGGTCTGTTATTTGTTTCCTATCACCAATGATACCACCTTCTTCATCACTAATGTATAGTTTATTTATTAAATCTGTAACGTCATCTAACTTTTGAGTTTGTTGGTCTAGTCCATCTATAATTTGTTTGTATTCAGAAAATACTTCTCTATTAAAATCTGTAGTCAATCTATACATTTCATCTATAGCTGATACAGTATTCTGACTTTGGTCTAGAGCAATCTGTGGTTTTATTTGTACAAAGTCACCAGTTACAACTGCTAATGCCTGTAATGATTTTTCATATCTATCTGCATAAACAACTGCTTCTTCCCTACTAAGACCAGACCTTTCTGAATCATTTAAAAATGCTTCTACTTGTTGATATGATGGTATACTTAAAATTTTTCTTCCATTGACATCTTCTATTTTAGCAAAATCGTTCACTTGTATATTTTCTATAATAGATATGTGATTAGGAGTTATGTTTGGAGAGTTTAATATTTTAGCATAATGCCATCTTTTTTGTTCTCTTACAAAGTCTTGGTTTATTGAGTATCCTTGTTTTTGAAAAACATCTACAAGTTGTTTTGCTTTGTCATAATCAATTGCATTTTGCTCGCCTGGCTTTAATACACCCTTAGATTTGCCACTTCCTTGACCCCATATTTGAGCAATAAGATTTATTTGATATTCAATTCTATCATATTCATCACTCTTTTTTATATCATCAATCTGTTTTTCATCTTTATTTTCAAATTTAAACTCAAGTCTATCTGTATTATTTATAAGTGGAACTTTATTTCCAAATGTATTTTGAAGTATACCATATAAATTTTTATCTGCTTCTGATAAATTCTTTGTGTTACCTTCGGCTATGTTAAATAAGGCATCCCTTTTCTTAGCATACTTATGTCTTTGTAATGCATATATAAAAGCATTAGAGTTTGGAAGAATCTCTTCTGGATAATTTTCTCCATAGTTTTCATACCTCAGAGTATCTAGCATTGCCTTAATGTTTCCAGTTATTTTTTCTTTTGTTTCACTAGTGTTCTTTAATAGTTCTAATTTCAATTTAGCACTTTCTGGAACATTCATAGTTTCTACAAGGCCAGCAGCTTCTAACTCAGCTCTTAACTTTAGAAACTGAGATATTTCATGGTAGTCACTATCAGTATTAATTATTGTATCACCCATTGATATATCTGCAATCTTAAATGGTTTGTCAAAGTTAAACTCATAATCAGCATCATGTTGTATACCTAGTTCTTTTGCTATACTTCTTATTGTATCTATATGTAGTTTTCCAACATTTGTTAATGCATCATCCATTAATCCATTTTTCCAAGTCTCAAAGTTTTCTATCGTTAACTTTTCACCTTTTAATGGCCCTTGTGTTATTTCTATATTCTGAACCTTAGATGCAATATCAGATATTTGAGATGCCGTAAGATTGTCTATATCAACAAAATTTTCTCCAACTCTAGAGTCTGTTAAGTTTTTTTGTAAAGCTGCTATCTTATACAAATCAAATGCATATAAAGCCATTCTAGAGTTAGGAACGCTACCTGCTTTTCTAGGAACTCCCTTACCATCTTTAGTTTTTGTTTGTTTTCTATGATTATCAGTTTCAAATATTTGTTCTATTTGCCTAACTACTGGGTCTTTAATTATTCCAGAATAAGCAGCTGCAAAATGTATATCATCATTAAACGCCCTGCCATAATGTTCCAATGCTTTAGCATCAAGTCCTAAGTAGTTAAGAGCTTTTATCCTATCTGTAAAGTCACTATTTATTTGTTTGTAATTTTCTTCAAACAAAGGTCTTTTCATTCTAGAGAAAAATGCTCCAGTAATAAAATGAGCTGCTAGTTCCTCGCCTTCCATTGCCAATAATAAATCAGTATCAAGTAGAGTATGAAAATCAAAGTATAAACCACCAAGTAACATTCTACCTAAAGATGCAGTAACGTCTTCTTTGGCTTCCTTGTAGAAACTTTTCCAGACAACTTCTGGTTTTACTTCTTTCATTATTTCTTTAATAGCACCAACAGCTTTTTCTTTCTCAATAGTTTTAAATCTATATTTACCAGCTAATTGGCCTATTACACTATCTTGTAAATAATTATCCCTTGTTAATACTCTAAGTAATCCATTTGCTTGGGCTTCTGTTAGGTCATCATAGTTTCTTGTTTTTGTTTTTCTTAATGCTTTTCTTAATTGATTAGCAGTTCTCATAACTGGAACTTTACCACCTCCACCTATCATATCAATAAAAGGTAGAGCAACAGAAAATAACATAGCATCACCAACATCTTTAGCTGGGTCAAATTCTTTCTGGCCAGCAATAGAATAAACACCATCTTGCATTAAATTGTATACACTAAATAAAACAGCTTGGTCAGCTGCTCTTGCAAAGTATCTTGTAATCTTATTGGAATCACTAGCTCTGAATGTAGCATTTAAAGATTTACCAATAATGTCAGTAAGATTATTTATATGTATACCCGGTTGTTTTAAAAGTTTAGTAGCTTCATCAGATATTCGTAATAGAGTGTCATCAGCAGCTTCTGGAAAGTCTCTTTTAAGTGAATTAAAAACACTACCTCGGACCTCCCCTTCTACTTTTTTAATTTCATCCATACTTATTTCGTATTTAGATATAGCACCTTGAGGACCCTTCAATGATTTAGATTTTAATCCACTTCTTACAGAATCCTCTACTAATTCTCTTTCTAAACCAAATTTACTTTTACTTGCAAACTTAGCAGCTGCTTCAGATGCTTCCCCAATAATTCTAGTAGTTCCTAATTTATTAATAGCTGAAACACCAGCTTTTATACCCAGACCAACATATTTCATTGGAGCAAGGAAACCTATTCCTTGACCAACTACTTTACCAAAGGTTGCCATACCTTCAGTTTTGTTGTTCATTATATCATAATCACTCTTTCTACCAGTTGTTTGTTCAAACACTATACTTGGTATACCCAAAGCTGCACTATCAGCAGCGTTCCACAGTAAAGCACCTATACCATTCAATACACCAGATACTTTTTCACCATCATCATCTGGAGATACTCCTGTAGATAGCATATCATACAGGGATTTTTCTTGTCTAAGAGTGCCTAACGGAGAAGGTTGACTTCTTGGAGCGGTAGGTAATGTAGGACTAGCAGGAGTTGTTCTATTAGAATATAGTTCTTTCCTAAAATCTTCTAGTAACTTTTTTGTATATTCGCTCATTAATTATTAAAAACCAAACATATCTATAGTGCCAAGTCTTTCATCTGTTTCTTCCCTAAAAGCATCAGAAACTCTAGTCTCAACTTTCCTAGCTTCAAAGGCATCTTTTTTAGCACTGTTTATTTCATTTTGCAATTCTTGTAATATTAATGAAGCACTATTGTCACTATACAATTCTTTGTCTTTCTGAGAAGTTTCAACTCCAGCTCTCTGTAAAATTCTAAAATTATTTAGAGCATTTTTATATTCTCTTAATTCTAACTCTTTTGTTTTTACTATGTCATTCATTGACTTAGCTTCTTTTTGTAGTAATTGAATTGACTTATCTAGTGGAATAGTTGTTTCATAACCAATAAACGACTTATCTACTGGAGTAGTAGAAGTCTTATCTAATTCAATTTTCTTTAAACTTTCATCTATAATATCAAACTCAGTTTGAATTTTAAAATCGCCAGTAGCAAACTGTGATACTTCTTTTGCTAGATTAACTTCGTTATCTAAAGTTTTTCTCATTGTTTTAAATGTATTTATAGCATCTCTATTTAAATCAAGAAAGTCTCCTTGCGTAGCGGCAGATGTTTGTTGTATATAACCTAATTGAGTAAAAGCCTTTGATAGTTTTTTATCATATGCAGTTGGTATTACATCTGGTTGGTCGAGATAATGTAACTTAGAACCTATAGAAACTATAGCATTTGGATTATTTTGTTTATATGCAGACCAAGTAGCGGTTGCTAAACTACCAGCTATGGTCGAGTCTATATCAAAGTCCTCTTGTAAATCATTTGCAAAATCTTTTAGACCATCTTCTTTTTCTTCATGTTTTGCATATAAAGTAGCTAGTCCAGTTTGTTGTAGAAAGTTTTCAGCACTTCTTAACTTCATTGTTTCATTAGATTTTTGGATTAACTCAAGGTTAGTTCCAAACATTTCTATATCTTGTTTAGCTTCGGCTATATCTAATTGTCTTTTCTGGTTAGCAGCTTGTTGTGCTAATTGCATCATGCCTAGTGTTTCTTGAACTCTTGATTGCTCTCTTCTTTCTTGAGATAGCAACATTCTTTCTAGTGCTTGTAAAGGTGTAGCCATTATACCATCTTATTATATAAATCTATTTCAGCATCAAGTCTTGCTCTTTCTGCTTTAATCCTTGCTTTTTCAGAATTAAACATACCCATAACCTCACCGACTTTATTTCCGTAAGTTGCCATTAAACTTTCTTCCCTATCTCTAACTCCTTCAATAGCATCCTTCTCTTGGTTTTCAATATCTCCAGAATATGCAAATCCAACTTTCCCTTTTGTATTAGATATTCCTTCGTTTATTTCTTCTAATTGCTCTGTTAATTGTTCTTTTTGCATTTCAGATTCTTCTTCTAATAGATTCATTTGCGATTGAACTTGTTCACTTAACAAAGATTCGGTTTCATCAAGTTTACTTAATTGTTGTTGAGCTAGTTTTTTCTTTTCTTTGGCAGCTGCTTTTTCCATCTTTGATTGTTTAGATGCTTGATATGCTCCTAGAGCTAAACTTCCTACAGCTGCTATAGCTTGTATATATTGTTCTTTTAATCCTGTTTCTGGATTAATTGTACCAGCTCCGTATATATCAACTAACCTCTCTCCTACAACTCCATAATCATCCATTAACTTTTTTTCAAACTTATTAACGTGCCACAGTTCACCACTAGATGTACTGACTATTTCGGTATCTCCGAATCTTCCATGTTTTGATAAATGTTTTTCTGCTATTGTCATCTCATTCTATATCTTTGTTGTAAGTATGATTGAACTTCTGGACTATCATCAAAGTCATTTATGTCGTCTTCATAATCCATATCCATATCAAAACTTTCATTATCAGTTTGCAATGCTTGTGCATTTGCCAATTGTTCCCTTTGCCTATTTATAACATCTTGATTTGGTACGACACTATCAGATTTAGTCATGTTTGAAAGAGCTTCTTCATACATATTTTGTTGAGTAATCTTAGCAGCTTGAGGTGCGATGTCTCTACCAGATATTGTTTCATCTCCAAATTTAAACTCACCTACTCCAAAACCAACTTTTGCAGATTGCAATAGTTTTCCAAGCATAGTATCTGGTTTTTCCATTTCGCCAAACTCGCCTTCTAATGTTTCAATATCATCTGATATGTCTCCATATCTACCAGCAATAGTAGAAGATAAAGCTAGAGCATCAGATAAAGTAGATATTGTTTTATTTAATTTCTCGGATTCAACTCTAAGTTCCATGCCTTCTATTTCTTTTTGGGTATCAAGAGAACTAATGTCATACATATTTGCCCTTAACTTACCAGCTCCCAAAGAAGAGGACATTGCTGATTTATAAATATTTCTTGCCATATTGACTATATAGTTTTACTATTTAATTTAATTAACATATTATTCTTATCCAATAGCATTATGATGTATGTGCAGTTTCCGATACATCAAACTCAGCAGTCTCACCAAAAGGTTGAAACATTATATTTATTTGAGGTTTTACAAGAGATTTGTCTGGAGTTCCAAAAGAAGATGCTCCACTAGGATTATTTCCTCTTAATCCAATATCTATTACTAAATCCCAAAAGTCTTGTACATGAATAGAGTTTTTTCCTTCGTGTGAAAATATTCTATTACCACTAGTAGGATGAACGTGCCTATCAAATACAAGTCTATGTTGACCATAAATTTTTATAGTGTCTACAGGACTAAAATATGTATTACCATCTGTAGGGCTTAAAGTTCCATCTTCATCTTGTGCTTGAACTTCACCTGTTGACCTTGTGACCGAACCATCTATTCTTGTAAAACCTTCATTAGTTCCACCTGTTGAATCTTTTCCTTTTCCTACAGTAGCATAAGACTGAGTGCCTAAATCATTTCCTATAGAATCTGTATCAGCATATAATCCATGAGACAGTACAGCCAAATTGGTTATTTGCGCTGGGCTAATTCTATTTTTGTCACCATCTGGATTAATATATGTTTGTTGTATAATTGGTCTATGCTTTGCATAAAATGGATGTTCCGTTGTTGACCCTCCATTTGTATAAGTTTCACCTGCTAATCCATGACCAGAAGCATTGTTAATTCTAGATAATAAATGATATTTTACAAAATGAGAACAAGAGTCACCTATAGGATTGCTTTGCCCTCCAGAATCTTCCCACCATCTAGATGTTAATTCATTAGGACTGCTTGTTGATAATGGTTGAGAACCAACAGCCCATATGTAAGGGTCTCCAAGAGTACCAGTACCAGTTACATACCCAGCTGCTTTTAAAGCTGCTACTCCACTATACTGAGTTGCTCCAGACGATGGAAGACTTATACCTCCAGACAAACTCATTCCACCTGCTACATGAAAAACAAAACAATCATAATCAGCAAATGAATGTTTCATTCCTTCTCTACCTCTATCTTTAGTACCTTGAAATTTTGGAAATGGGGGTGGGGCAGGCGGCTGCGTATTATCATCTCCAGTAAATGTATCAGAATATTTTATTTCATTATCTAAACTACCAGCACTGTTTACTTTATGAACTTGTTGGTTAAAATCATTTTTATCATCGTTTTGATTATGACTTACAACATTAATATATAAAAGACCAGATATTAATCTCCTGTCTGGTATTTTAATATACCTATATTCTTGAAGAACTGCTTTATTATCTGAGTTTACGCCCATAATTATACTGGATAAGTTACACTATTTGTATTTTGTTCAAACATACTTATTGCAGAATAGTTTTGTTCGAAATCATTTTTACCACTTGTAAAATGATATTTGTCTGCTTGATTATTCCAACCATACATATTGTAAATGCCTGTTTGAGTGTAATCGTTAAAATGAATTATCCTATTTGTATCTACATGAATTACTTCTTGACCATTTTCCTTTATCATTACTCCACTTGTGCTGTCTATTGTAATACTACCAGAACCATCTAATGTAAAATCACCAGTTACTGCAAGAACAGGAGCGGTTTCTAAATCCATTCTAAATCTTTCTGTTCCACCATCTTTAAAATATATATCATCACCAGCGGCATCTAAAATAATATCACCAGCAGCGTCTATAGTAAAACTTCCAGATGGCAAATCTAATTCAATATCTGGGCCAGCAGCATCTAAATGAAACGAACCATATGAAGTCCCATTCTTTTTTAATTCAATGATACCATCGTTTGCATCTAGAATAATATCTCCTTCAGAGTCTAATATGAAATCACCAAGAAGAGAATCAAACTCAACAATATTACTATTTAATTTAAAACCACCATATGAAGTTCCGTTTAACTCAAGTTTAGTATTACCAGCAGATGCATCTAATATAATATTCCCATCTACGTCAAATGTTAAATGACCAAGTGCTCCAGTAGAATCTACTGTTGATATTGTTGTAGCGGCTTTAGCTCCAACATCTATTTTAAAATTATCAGCGGGTGTAGAATCGTCTTTTATTGTAATAGAAGGATTGGCTCCATCAAGTTCAATAATATTGTTAGTTCCATCATGTACATAAACATGACCAGCTGATGGTTTTAGTGTTATGTCTCCAGAAATAGTTTTTATTGAAAAATTTCCACCATCATTATGGAATTCAGTTTGAGCTGAATTATCAGTGTCTTCAATTAATATAAACTTACCAGTAATAATATCCATTTCAAGATTACCGCCTGTACCACTGGCAATAAGTTGTAATCCATTAGTGCTAGTAGACTCTATTGTATAACCATTTAAATCTAAATTGTCTACTTTGATTCGGGTAGCAACACTATTTGTACCAATGGTTACTGCATCTATTTCGCCTCCATTAATATCAAAGTTTGAACCTTCTATCTCACTAGCACCTCCAGTTAGTTTTCCTGTTAGTGTATAAGCTGCTATCTTTGTTGATGTTAATGTATCAGTAACAAATGTTAAATTAGCACTATCTGTTAATAATCCATTTGCTCCTGCGAATGTAACTCTAGTATCAGTTAAATCAGAAGCTTCTAATGCTTTTGAAGTAAGTTTAAAATTACCTATATCTACATCATTCGCAACAGTTAAAGATGTTATACCATCAACTGTTCCTCCGTTAATATCAAATGCACTACCTTCTATTTCAGAAGAACCAGCGGTAATCTTACCTGTTAATTCAAATGCTCCTATTTTGGTAACTGTCAGAGTATCCGTAGCAAATGTAAAATCACTATCATCTGTAAGTTGTCCAGAACCTGTTGAAAAGACAACTCTTCCAGCAGTAAGGTCATCTGCAATAAGAGTGCCTGCTGTAAAATTAAAATTTCCTATATCTAAATTAGAAGCCGCTCCTTCTATTATAACTTTGTTTTGAGCTGCTGATGTAGTAAAAGTACCTGCGCTTACGTTTAGAGTTTTACCAGCTCCAACTGTTATATCAGTATTATCAATAGTACCGCTATCAATATCTACATTAGTAAGGTTTTCATTATTAACATTTAAAGCACCTCCTAAAGTTGTAGCAGTTAAAGTTGTAAAGACTCCAGTATTAGCTGAGTTAGCTCCTATAGTAACTCCGTCAATTGCTCCACTATCTACATTTATATTTGTTATAGCTTGACTATTAGCATCTAATGGCCCTGCTAATTGGTCAATAGTAATTGAATCAATAGTACCATTATTAATACTATCTCCACTTATTTGGTTAGCACCTAATGTTAATGTTCCAGCACTTACATCTAATGTTTTACCAGAACCAATTGTTATGTTAGCATCATTTACTGTTCCTAAGTCTGCAATTGTATGACCTGCGTTTGTCCAGTTGCCACCAAATGCTCTAGTTCCATTTACAAGAACATATTGAGAATGGTCATCATCTGATAGTCCATTGAGGTTTCCATGATTTGTAACTCCTCCTCCGCCACCTCCAGATATTATAGTTCTAGTTACTGTCTGAGTTCTTGATTCTGGTTTATCCCCAGAAGAAGACAAGGCTACCCAATCACCATCTTGTTTTATATATTGAACAGTTCCAGAATCCGATACTTTTCTGTATGCTACATCTCCTTCTTCTCCAAAAGTTTTATCTGGTTTACCAGAACCGAATGTAGGTTGTTTACTTTTTTGGTGTAGTAGTTTTCTTTCTTCTCTAGTTAATGGCATTACTTAACATTCTTTAATCTATATATAAAAGTTATATCATTGATTGCAAAAGTAGAACCTACCGCAAGTCCTCCTTGAAATGTTATAGCAAGTTTAAAACTATAAATATTATTTGCTACAGAAGACGTTGCTGGTTTTAAATCAGCATGCCACCATAGCGATGTGTCTGCACTTTTATCAAGCAATGGCTTTGAAGCATCCGCAGCTAAGGCTCCTGTTGTAGTACCATCAGCATTTGTTCCAAAAAAATTATAATATGTATCAGTATCACCATTTATAAGGTATCTAACTTGTATGTTATCAGCACGTCCTTTATATGAAATCCTTACTCTGTAAACTTTTTTTCTAATTGAAGGATGTCCAAAATCAATATCTTTACTAATATATGTAGTCCCAACTTGTTGAGCTGATGTGTTATCCCAAGTCCATTTTTTTATTTCATTAGGGTCTCCAGGCCCACCTTGATTAGCGGCTGGATTAAAATCATTCAAATAAAACAAATTTTGATTTTCATCTAATGCAAAATTAGTCATTCCACTTGAACCTCCTGTAACAGTTACTGTACCAGTACCACCTACTGTCCAAGCTCTTAAAACTAAATCATAAATAAAACATTTTGTATCGCTATTCTTAATTATGATTTGTCTTCTTGATGGAATGTAACCCATATGACATTCTGAAGTATCTGGGTCATTTGATGTTATAAAAGATTCCCAAGAAGATTCACTTATTAATCGCACTCCATCTTTTTCTAAAAGGTTTGCAACAGTTTTTCCATCAAATAAATAAACTCCAAACTTATTAAACCATGTTACTCCATAGTCTGTTTTAAATACATGGTAATCAAATTCGCATCCTTTGTTTCTATAAACATCTTCTAAGAAGTCTACATTTTCAGAAACATTTATAACGTATAAACTTTTTTGTTTGAATTGTAATATTCTATCTGCAAACGCTTCTAACTTTACAATGCTTTCACCATCTCTTATAGCTACATCTACTACTCCAATATTAGAAGGAAACGTATCAAATTTGTTGACTCTACTTTTTATCATTCTATCAGAATGAATAACTCCATCTTGTTTTATATTGCCTATATAAGCTCTTCTACCATGAACAACTGCTGTTTTGTATCTAGCTTCTACTGTGCGAACACCAGAACCATATCCATTTATAGATGTAAAAGTATCTACAGTATTAGCAGAATCTGGAGTAATAGATTTAATTATTGCAGTTTTATTTAAAATAGGGCCTGCTGTATTTCCAGTATCTTCAAATGAATATGATGCAGTAGAACTCTCTGGAAACCATTTAAATCCTTGAGCCAAAGTATTTGTATTGTCAAAATCTAATTCACCTATTAAAAAGAAATTATCATTCTCTTCCTTTTTGTAATATATCCTAGAACCAGACACCCTTCTATCTATTCCATAAGTATAATAATGAACACCACTTGTATCATCAGTACCAGTCATGCTTATACTTGTACCAGCTATTGCATTTGCTTTGCTTGTTGAAAGCCTAAATGAATCAACAGAATAACTTTCACTAGACACAAAAAATAAATCAGTATTAGCATTAGTCCAAACTGCATTAGTTGCTCCAGAAATATAAACAGGAGTGCCTACTGGCAATCCATGATTAGTGTCATCTATCTGATGGTCACTAGCATCTATTCTATCTGGTACATTATAAATGTAAGGGCAACAATAAATATCAAAATTAAAAAGAACAGAATTGCCTACAATATTAATCTTATTATAATTATAACTAGTATCTGTATCTGCAAATTGAAAAGGAATAGATTCTTGTTTCGATTCATCATATAAATACGAATGATGAAAAGTATACATACCCTCTGGATAACCTTGCAGAGTTGGATTATTTGCTATTACTATACCATTAAAAAAATATTCTAAACTAGCTGTTCCAAAGACCTCAAACTTCCAAGTATCTAATCCTACTCCATCAGCATCTCCTTCTGTAATATTTGTCATTGACATAGAAAGAACATTCCAACATTCTGGTTTTATTAACTCTCTTGGAAACTCCCAAGATAAAGTGTCTGTACTAGCGTTTTCAGTATATGTAAATTTTACACTTTCTAACTTATCGTATTCACTTTGTCTTTGAAAAAATCCAAACAATATATTTTTATCTTCAGTTAAAGTAAGACCAGTATTCTTTCTTATTTCTACAGTAGATGCGTTTCCTACTACTTTAACATTATTGCCATCAAATAATGAATAAACAAGTCCAGAATCAGTACAAGATGCAACTCCACTTTGGAGAATATGACCAGAGGCAGGGCCACTTCTATCAACAGCAAATTGCAAACCAACTCTTAAGTTTATAGCTTCATCAACAGCAACATCAAAAGGGGAACCGCTTCCATCTACTCTATTTCCTATATACTCAGCATTAGGAGAATTAACTCCATTCGTATCACTTCCAATATGGGGAGTTGAAACTAAACATATACCCTCAGTAGGACTTAATATTGATTGACTAGTCTCAATCCACCCACTTAAAGATATATCCGCTTGTGCAGAAGAAGAAAAAAGACTTGATTCTTTATATCCAAACCATCTTCCTTGATTTGTAAAACTACCATCACCGATTCTTACAACACCATCAGAAGAATAAAAAACAGGATGAGTTGTATTTAAATTTATTTGATTTTGATTCCAACCACCGCTATCTTTTATGTCTATTTTATTGTCAAGAACATCGTAAGCAAATACTAAAGTTTCTTCAGATTCTGCATGAGGAAAAGTTACTTTTCTATCTGAACCAACAACAAATAATCCACGATTAACTAATGATTCTGTATTGTTTCCATAGTTTGCAGAACTAAATGTTCCTAAAAGTTTTAACTGTCCTAGTTTTGATATTTTAAAATCTTGAATATCTGAAGCTTGGTCATCTCTAATATCTCTAGGGTCAGCATTGTCATTTAATCCACCATGAAAATTATTGATGACTAGAGATTGTTTAGGCATTGGATTGGTCGTACTCTATGTCTTGTATAATTAGATTCTGGGCATGCTCTGGCAACTCACAAAGAGTGCAAGTATCTTCACTAAAGTCTACTTCAGAGTTTGCATCATGGTCAAATACATCTAGCCTAAGACCACCTTCGGAGCCTTGTATAGCTCCTCCGTTTCTTACTCGTAACTCCGAGTCGTTGAATTCCTGTACGGAATCATCTTGTTCAATATATCTCGACGCTTTTTGCATTTACCACACTCCTTTA
>CERT01019612.1_pt1 | contig 22999 bp, 31 predicted proteins | sample 530691 | NCBI WGS metagenome assembly CERT01 (sample SAMEA2620861, study PRJEB7988) | marine metagenome | biome: marine biome (ENVO:00000447); feature: surface water layer (ENVO:00002042); material: "saline water (ENVO:00002010), including plankton (ENVO:xxxxxxxx)" | depth 5 m
GATTTGATTTTCTAAATTTTTTTCAATGGATTTAACTTTCTCCATGTAAGTTTTATAATTTGCAGTAGTAGGTGAAGTAAGATATTCCTCATAAGCATTATTCAACGCTTTGTTTGCATTGTTGATGATTGGAGCAAAGTCATTTCCTAAATCTCTGATTGCATAAAATTGATCAGGTATATCTTGTTTTCTTGTTCCAAAATCAGGCTTTACTTTGGTAATAACTGTATCTTTAAAGTCTGTGATGTCAAAATTTCTATCTCCAAAACTGTCATCAACTAATTTTATTAATTCATCATCATATATTTTTCTTTTTTCTTCCTTTAAATTTAAATACTTGTTCCTTAAATCAGTACCAACAACAGTCATGTCTTGATCTGCTACTTTAATTGTAGAACCAGGAGTCAAAATATTTGTTTGTGTTTGAAGCTCAGTATCAATCTGTTGGTCCACCACACCACCCACACGATTGTTTGTGTTAAAGTAAGATCCAAAGTTTCCAATTTTTTGTTCGGTTGCAACAATGACTTGTTTTCCATCTTCATTTATTGCAGTTGTATAAATAAACTGTGTATTAGGAAATTCTCTTTCTAATGCTTGATCAACAATTTTATAATTAGAGAGTGACAGATCTTTTACAGTTTGTGCCACCTTGTTTTTTTGATCAGCACGACCAGGTGTAATAATTTTAAAACCACCATCTACTAAATTTGATTCAATTGATCGTTGTGTTTCTATCAAACTAGGATTCTCTGTAGCTTGTGCTAAAGAAAAATCAAGACTAGGACTATCTGTTTCTCTTAAATTTTTTATTTCTTGTTCAATGTATTCATTACCATTAACATCTTTTTTTATTGTTTGTACAACAACTTGATTTAAACGATTTTCTAATTCTAAAGATTCCTCTCTTGCTGCTCTCTCTTCAGGATTAATATTAGTGTTAATTTCTTCAGCTATCTTTTGTGCCTTACTTTCACTATTTCTTTCATTAAACATTTTAATTAAATTACTTGCAGGATTTGAATCAGGATTGGCCTGATTAAATTCTGACCATCTTGTAAAAAAGTTTTTTGTTGCATTGTATGTAGCTATGGGAACATCATATATAACACTGCCTATTTTTTGAAAACCACCCGCACCCACAAAAGGTCCTAATGTTTCAACTGCTAATTTAAATGGTGTTCCTAATACAGAAAAGCCCTCTTCTGTACCTTCTTCAGTTAACTTTTTACTAACATCCATTCCTGCTGAAAAACCCATAGCAGCTAAAATATCATCTGCTACTAATCTACCTAATCGACCTTCTTTTTTTGCTACGTCATAAATATCAATAATTGTATTGTACATCATCTTTAAATTATTTTTACTGTTTGCATAAATACCTTTAAGAGTATCAGGGTCTGCAATTTTTAATTTATTAGCTGCGGTTACTTTTGTAAGAGCACCAGTGATAGGAATTGCATCTACAATAAACTTACCCATATTATCAGCAACTCTTTCTGAAAATGTATCTGCTGTAAAAGAGGGATCTATTTGATTTAAGAAAACAAAAACTTCATAAAGCTTTTTTTTCATTTGCTCATTTTCGGGTTCGAAATCAAAATTAGGTTGTTCTGATTTTTGACTAGCTACAAAATCACCCATCGCTGCTGAAGGAGAAGTGTAATACGAGAAATCAATAACGGAATTTAAAACATCTAAAACTCTATTATTTGCAGATTGAGTGAGTGCCATTAAAAAATCAGTTTCAGGTTCAGGAAATTTTCCTGATACTTGTGCTCTTGTTAATCCAACATCTTTTAAATATTGATTAACCATAAAATTTATATCGCCTGGTTGTTTATTTAATTTTTGCATTTCAATGACTATTTGTTGAATATCATCTCTAGCATCTAATATTTTGTTACGAAGTTCTGTATCTTTTGGTAAATAAAATCTTTGATTTTCTACAGTAAATTCTTCTTTGGAATAATCAATCTCTGGTCTATCAGGATCTACTTTTTCATCTATTCGAAGAGAAGCCAATCTTTCTTCAGGAGATATAACCTGAACAGGTTCTTCTAAATTAAGATCATCTTTTGCTCTATCAATAGCTGTGACCATTAACTTTCCCCATCTGCTAAAGGTCTTAAATTAAGATCTAAGTTTAAATCCTCTAAATAATTGTAATTGTAAACACCACTAAACATTTCTGGTGGTGGGTTATCATCCATCCACTGTTTCATTGCAACAGACCAATCTTTAACAGAGTTTACATTTGGATCTGCTGCAATTTGAGATGCTGCTAGATCCTTTTGTAAAAGATAAGTTAAGCCTTGTGCAAATTTTTCATTAAACTCTCCAGGTGCACTTAATCTTATAGTTGTGGTAAATAAAGCTTCTAATTCTCTTTCAGATATTTGTCCTGCTAATCCCTCAGATGCGTCAATACCAAATTGAGTGCCTAATGCCTCTATAAGTGCTGAATCACTTGCTTCATTTAAAATATTAATATTAGCCATATCTAATATGCCTTTTAAATTTATACCAAAAGGTGCAAGTATTTCTTGAAGCACCGTGACTTTTGGTGTCAAGATACCTGTATTTATTTCATCATCAGCTAATTTTTGAGATATTTGATTTACTTTAAATAATTTATCTTGTTTCTGTGGTGTCGCTAAAATAAGGTCACTAGATGTTTCTGCCCAAAGTTTTTCTTCAGTGCTTTCAAATGGTTTAACTTTTTTCTGTGAGTCTTTAAGAACATCTAATCTAATTTGATCCTCATCAGTAAAGTCTTGAGTTGGATCTGCTTTTTTAATTTCAAGTTCTGTAATCTCATCTAATATTCTTTCAGTCTGTGTTAAATTAGTTTGATCAGCACCTAACTCTGCATCAATAATTTTTGTTTTTACATCACCATTTCTGTCAAGATAAATAATTCCTAATTTATTATCTTTAGTGGTAAATGATTCTTGGAATGTTTCACCTGATCCTAATCCTAAAAGTTGATTTTGTTTGTCTGTGGTTAAGGTATTAAAGTATGACATTGGCACACCTTTGATAGTTTGTTCAGGATCAACTAATCCCAAAATTTTATCCTGCTCTGCTTTGTCTAATTGATCAAATATTTTTAATGGTATATTTTTAACATTAACTTGCTCAGGTTTTGCGTTAACTACTATACCTTGAGGATTGTCATCTGATCCGATAAGCCTTAAATCAATTAATCTACCATCAACAACTTGATAATTGTCGGCTTCATCTACTTCCTTTGATAACTCTGCATCTACAATAGCTCTTGCTGCTGCATCTTGCTCAGCTATTTTTGCTTCATCAGATTCAATTCTTTGTGCCTTTGCACCTAATATGTTTCCTAAAAACTGATTAAATTGTACGACTGAATCTGTTAAGGTGGGACCGACAGGCTGACTTAAAGGTGACGTAGCTCTTAAAACATCTTCAGCAGTAACTCCTCTATTGACATTTAAAGGTTCAATACCTTGAAACTGTTTTACATAATCTACTGCCTGTTTATATTCATCAGGTCCAAAACCTCCAAACAGAGATCTGTTAAAAATATCTACTTTATTTTCTTCTGCCATTACATCCTTATCCTGTTAAAAAACTACCTAAGCCACCCTGACCAGATAATACACCTAGTCCTAAGATGCCAGTCTGTAAAGCAGTTAAATAAGGATTAGGAGCTTGAGCTTGAGTAAGAGTTGTTGTTCCTTGTGGCACACCTGCAACGAGATTTGCACCAAAACTTAATCTTGAAAAAGGTTCTTCTTGTGCTGCAAGAATATTTTGCCTCATTGCTTCTGCCTCTGCCTGACGCTGAGTGACATCAATGGCACCAATACCACTTAATAAACCAATATCACTTTTAGCAGCCTGTTGACCTGTCAAACCAAGTGCGGCAGTTCTTTGGCCCATTGCACCCATTTGTGAACCCGCATACAATTGTCTCTGACGTTGCCCTTCTTGTGCAGCCTGAGCAGTAGCTAAAGCTTGTAAATAGTTTGTTTGTAAATCTTCAGCAATTCTTTTGGATTTGATATCTTGTATATTTCTTTCTAATTCTGCTCTTTGTACACCTTCTCTTGAACCACCAAAAGCTCCTGCACCTATCGCATTTGCTGCTGCCTGATTTCTAGCAATTTCAGCTTGACGGTCTATTTCTTTTAAAGCCTCAGCAGTAACATTTTGTTGATAAGGACTCATAAAAGTTGAGACACCCGCTGTCGCTGAGTTAGGATCAAAAATGCCTGTGGCTTGAGCTAATTGCTCTTGACCTGCCATTGTTTGTGCTGATGCAGCATCAAGAAATGGTTGAAAGGATCCAATGCCTAATGTTTGAGGTGTGATTGCAGTTGCCGCTGTGTTTGATGCCGCAATTAATTGTTGTTGAACAGGACTCAAAGCAACAGCTTCTTGTGCAGGGACATCTCTTGGTTTTGTAATTAACCCTTGAACAAAATTTTCATCTCCTTCTCTACCAACTCCAAAATATGTGTTAAGTAATTCTTGTGTTCTTTGTTGAATATACTCTGGAGGAAGTGTCATTCCGACTTGTGTTGGTGTTGCCATTATGCTGTGCCTCCATATTTTTCTTGTAAACTATATAAAAAACTTGAGCCTCTTTCTCTCGCATCCATATCATCTTTTGCACCCATGGACTCACCTAAAGCTCTTACTGTTCTTGCATTAACTACAAACTCCCCGTCAGATAACATAGCAGGTATATCATCAGAAGTTTCTGTGCCTGGACCTTCTATCTTTCCATTTTTTCTTGGAAAGCCACCCTCAGCTAGTGATACAATACCTCCATCGGCAAAATTTCTTACATTTTTAATTTCAGTAGGTTTATCAAATCCCTCAAATGCGGTATCAGTAGTGACTATAAAATCTTGCATAGACGGACCACCACTTTGATCCTTATCCAAAATATTACCAAAAATTGTTGCAAATCCTGTAAGCCCTAAAATATTTCTTAAGTTTAGTAAACTATCTTCAGCACTAGCACCCATATTCATATTTTCATAAACATTATTTTTTAAAGCATTTTTTATTTCATCAGATGCGTCTGAGGCATCTATTGCGTCTATAAGTTGTTGATTTTTTAATATTGTTTTTTCTACTTGAGAGGCAGGATCTAATCCTAAAAATTCTTTACCTTTTCCAATAGCAGTTCCAAAAATATCTTTATCCATTCCGCCCTTTACAAAGTCTCCTGCTACAGGAATTCCACTTAAAAATTTATCGAATCCAGGTATTTTATTTCCTAAGAACTGTGTGCCTTTACCCCCAACATAACCAAGTGCTGCATTTTTTAATGCTTCATCAGCCTCATCTCCACGTGCTAATGATCCAATACCTGAGCCGAGAGCCGCTCCACCTGGTCCACCAAAACCAAAACCAATGACTGCGCCTACTGCCGGTAATATATCTCTGAATTCAAATGCCATAAAATTCGCCCATTTATACTACCTATATTTATACGAGAAAAAGGTGTAATATGCAATAAGTCAATATTATGAAAGTTAATTTTAAAATAGAAGAATTAGATATAGTTCTTATTAAATGGGTAGATGCCTTTGATGCTTTTGGTGCAGGATGGTTTGAATGGAAAGAAATATCAAAAAAAGCAGTCTTAGCTAATTGCACTAGTGTTGGCTATCTATTACATGAAGATAAAGAAAAGATTGTTATTTTTGGTGATGAAACAGGAGAATTTGCGTCAAGAATTACCGTTATTCCGTCTTCTTGGCAGTTATCAAAAGAAATCTTACGCAAAGGTAAGAAAAAACCTAAGGTATCTTCTTAAGCCATCTTTCTTTATCATCTGATTTATCATGAAACCAAGTTGATTCTCTACCATGCATAACAGCTAAGTGTGCACTTTTTTTGTAGTAATTAATAAGTCCTTGCTTACATCCCATTTCAACTGACTCCATATAAAAATCATCTCCAAACATTGTTCCATCATCTTTAATTTTTGGCAGCCAATTCATTACATCTTCAATTACAGGCTCATATTTGTGATCAGCATCTATCATGACAGCATCAAAATATTTATCTTCGAATAATTTTACTGCTTCATTAGTAGTCATTCGATGTACTTTTGTAATCCACCCCTCATCAATTAGTTGTTTACAATTTTCTACAAACTCATCATAAAAATCTGTCAAATGATTATGCTCGCCTGATGTTCCTTTAAATGTATCTACAACATGAAATTCAATTTTCTTGTTATGCTCCTTGAGCCGTGATGCAAGAAAGTTTGTGCTTTTACCTAATAAACATCCTAATTCAATAAAGCGACTACCTTCAGGTAGCTTATGAGCTATCATCTCGTACGTTTCCATGTAATTAAAATAACCTGGTATATCAAACCAAAGTTTTGCCATGTTCTCTCTCTTTCTTTTTTATTCTTCTAATGTGTGTGCACCTGCAAATACATTTGGAGCTATTACATGAACATCTCTTCTTATATCTGATTCTGTTGTCTCAGTATTGGGATTATCAATGTCAGCTTGACACTCTTCATGTGAATCATACTCTTGACCTGTTCTAGTGTTAGTAACTACTGTTTCTACCTTAGCACTATAGACAGGCACTTTTTTACCGTCAATCATGTCATAACGCAAGATTTTGGGTTCATCTACAATTTTTGCCATAGTATAGTTTTATAGGCGAAAACCTCGGAAATCAACAATTTATCTAAAAGATTTTTTATTCCAAAACTTACGTTTGTAATTATCTGCAATAAGATTAAAAAAGCTTAATTTACGTTTAGATCTTTGTTCAATTGTTAATTTACACTCCTCTGTTTTCATTTTCCATGACTCTCTTTTAAAAGGTATCACCATAGCCATAGGACTTCCCTCTTTTATCAATGTTCTTTGATCAACACTTTTTGTCCAATAAAAGGGAAAATTTACGGTTTCTGGATATGTATCAGTGTCCACTATACCAGTAATTAAATCATAAGGTAAAACATGATTAGCAGGGGTAATAAAAATACAGCTATAACCAGGTGGTGTTATAATTGTCCAAGGATTTACAAATTTAAAAACAGCATCTATTGTTCTTCTTGGATGCATTAATTCAGGGGATATCTGAAATTTCTCATGCTCCTTTACACCGATAAGATCTGAAAACTGATGAAATTCTTGTGCCGCAACTGTAAACAAAATGTCACCCTTATCTTTATTATAGTACATCTCAACGTCTGTAGGATGTGGAATAATATAACCAGATGTTAAAGCATCAAGAAAAGGCACACATCTTTTAACAGTGGGATTTGCTTCCGCATCTATAAAAAGTGGTAAATCTTTATATGCTTTAGGAATGTGCTGAAGAGCAGGTTTAGGCTCAGAGATATAACCTTTTAAAGGTGATTTAAAAATTATATTCAATTACTATTGTTGCGCTTTTATCTCTAAAACAGAAACTTCTATCATGGCCCTAGAGGCAGCGTTGGCTTGTACTTTTAAAGCATCACCTTCCTCATAAACCATAGAGCTATTTATTGTGTTAGTGTCAGAAGCTGATACGTCAATTTGAAAAAGTTGAAAATCTGCACTTCCATTATTATGATCTACATTGACAGTGACTGCACTAGATCCATCATAATTATGAGTATTAATAGTTTTCACTATAAAAGTTGAAACTGGAGTTGGAGGTGTTGCAGCAACATTTGCAGTTGGCACTGTAAATACTGTGGTCAAATCTGTTGTTGTAAGGTTAGCTATAAATCTTCTAAATACGTCAGCCATTTAAAAACCATGTCCTTCTTATAGCTTCTTCTTGAGTATCTTGTGTATACTGGGTGTTAAGCTGTTGTATCATTTCTTCTAATTGTCTAATAATCTCAGCAGACTGTTGAGCATCATACTCAGGTCTTGGATCTGGAAATCTTTGTAAAGTTAATTTTGCCATTTTTTATTATACCACTTTATTAAAATATTCCTATACTTACTACAGCTCTCGGGCTAAGAGGAATTGCCGAGTGATAAATATTACGAGGAATATACAATAAATCACCTTTTCTCATTAAAATACTATCAAAATTTTCTACAGAATTATAAACATTGTAAACAACTTTTCCATAAGTGCATAGTAAAAATACACTTTCTACATCCACATGTGTATTTGTAACACCATATTTATTTAAAGAAATATATAAATTAGTATTTATTTTTTGATTGGGACATTTAAAAAAAGTAATTATTTTATCCTGAATAGCTTTTATTTCATCAAATCTATCTAATCCCGTAATTTCTATTCTACAATTATTTACATTGCTAAATTTTTCTGAAAAATCTAAATAATGCAATGCTTTATTAAGATCTACTTCTTGATTTAACATAAAAAACTCTTTGTAATAAAAAGGCTTTGTAAAACTAAAATTATCTATTTTTACGTTTTCGCTAATCTCTATCATTTCAACGATGTAATTTTTGAAAGATTGCAAAGCTTAAAATTAAAAGCTAAGGAAACCCTCAAATTATCATTTGTATTTTTTCTAACTCTGTGTGGAACATCGTCAGGAAATATTAATATGTCAGCAAATTTAGGAATAAAGTTATATGGATTATCAATGTTAAAAATAATCTCAGAATTATTTTCTGTAAGATACACAATGCCTGATAAAGACTTATAACAATCATGAGTGTGAACATGAAACTCTTGGAAAAAATCTTTTTCATATATATTAACCCAAGAATCATAAATGTATCCATCAATAAATTTATTATTTTGATACATATACATTTCTAAATGACTTAAAATATTCATCTTTAATTCATGAAGTTCTAAAGAATTTAAAATATTTGGTGAATAATTTAGTGATGTTTTAATATCACAATCCCAAGTTTTTTGTTGAAATTCATTTTGTTTATTATCAATATGAAGTTTTGCCTTATTACATATATCTAAATCTAATTTAGAATAATAAACTTTTGTCTCAAAAATATTCTTAAACAATTATATTTTATCTTCTACCGTCTGGCTGTACATCAAAACGTTGTGTGCCTAATCTCCATGCTGTTCCTGCGGTGTTTGAAACAACATTTACGGTAAATTCTCTCCCTCTTCCACGCAAACTTACAAACTCAGTAGTATCAGAAAAACTCGTTGTTTTTGTTACGCTAGTAGTATTATTTGGATAATACTTAAATTCTAAATCCATATTTAATACACCAGACTGATTTTGTATATCTGGTATTAGTTTCTGCACAAATAAAATATCATTACCCTCACCTATTTCAACAGAACCAGATTTAACAAAAGCTGTCATTGCAGCTCCGTCAGCATCATTGCCTTGTTCATGTAAAAACATTTGTGTTGCACCATCTGTCAAACCTAAAATTGTTTCATTATTAGCAGTGGTCGTTGGTAAGTAGTCTGAAGCGACTGGATTGTCATAGACTTCTCTATCTATCCATGTGGTTCTGTCTAATGTGCCTATCCACCATGTTTGCTCTAAATAATTATATGCTACAACAGCATTTATTTGATCTGATCCTGTTCTATTATAAAACCATAATATTTCATTAAACTCACCATTATGTGAAGCAAAAGCGTTTTCAGAACCAGTTTGATTAATATTGTCAAAAACAAACTGTTCTACAGTACACGGTAGTTTTTTTACAGTTCCATCAAAAAGATAGAAAGAATCTTGAGACATCCAATAGCTTACACCATTTAAATCTATTCCTGCGTGTTGACCTATTATGCCACAATTTTGACCTAACTGTCTTAAAGCAAAGGTAAAAGGTGGCCCAATAAATTGCATGGAATGTAATGAAGTATCAGTCCATATAAGAATTTGACCCCTAGATCTTTCAGCAGCCACGATGCGTGATCCGTCAGCAATTCTTAATGATCCTGCTGTATTTTCTGCTGTTGGTTGATATGTTGTAATATCTTCTTGATCAGAAAATCTAATAAGTAGATCATCTTGCGAACTTGTCGTGCCAATAGTGTTTTCAGTGCCTAAAATAATTAAATGTCTATCAGGTGTAGATACTAAACTTAATCGTGATGCTGTTGGTGCACCAGAAATAGCTGTGGCTCTTGTTGTTACACCTGCCGATGTATCCCACTGAAAAGTGCCACCATTAAGTGCGGTAGCAATTAAATCTTCACCAAAATTATCTAATGCCCATTGTCTTGCTTCTAATGTCACATTAGAAGTTGATCTTGGTGTACCCCATGTTGATACATTCCATTTTCCTGTGCCCCAACCAAAAGCAGGGACTGAAAACTCAGGTCCAGGATTAATTTGATAATTAGCATTACCGGTCCCGCCTCCATTAGATGTAGATCCTGATGCGGTGCTAGTGTGTGTCACCACATATGCCGCAGTATTTACAACTGAGGTTACTTCAAATTCCTTATTCATATCTAAACCATCAATTGCACTAAAAGAGTCAAAAGTCACAAAGCTACCTGCCACACAACCATGTCCTGAGTCTGAAACTAAAACTGATGTAGTTGCGTTTGTCGTAAAAGGATTTGCTAAAGATGAGGTTGTTTTACGTATGGGAGTTATATCATAGGCTAAGCCTTCCTCAATAACATATAGTTTACGATCTGTTCCTACTGCATCATATCTCGTGCCATCTAAAGCAACCCAAGCGTGTTGATCACGAGCTACTCCAACCAAAGTAGTAGGTATGAACTTCTCCCAACCTTTGATTTTTTGTGGCAATCCTTGAAAAAAGCGTACATTATCACCGTCTGTCCACTTGCCTTCGCCCGTGTAGTCGGTTACTTCTTTATTAATGCCTGGTGCAGGTCTAAAATTTATTAATGGCATTTTGCCAATATACTCAAAAATTTAGTCATTTTCTATAAAATTAAATGCAATTGAAATTCTTTCGTGATTAGGATTATTACAAGCATTTACTGAATGTGGCAAAAAAGATTTGAAGAAAACCATAGTTTTTTCAATGGGCGCATATCTGTAATCAAAATCTATTATGGTCGGTACAAGATGATGAAACTCTAGTGTGGCTTTATCACAACAAGTTTTGTGATAATAGACAGCAGACCAACCATCATTACAATGTATATGACTGTCATTGAAGCTGTATCCATCATTAATATTTAGCCAGAAATTTTGTAAAATTACAGAATGACCGATAGCCTTTAAACTATCAAATGAAAATTTGATTAATTCGTCAAAACCAAAAGTAATATCATTGCTTTGATATCCTCCTCTATTAGTTTTTACTCTGCCTTTATCAAATTCAAGTATGTGATTTATATGTTTTTGTATTATTTCTGAGTCACCTTGAAAAGTATTTGTATAGAAACAATCTTCTCTAATTACATTTTTGATCATTACCAGATAATGTTAAATGCCATTGAGATTCTTTCTTTATCACCTAAGTATTCTGAAACACTATGTTTTGTTGTCCCTGGAAAAAGAACAAGCATATTGCTTTCAAGTTCTAAAGATTTATGAAAATCAGGAAAAGTCATTGTTGTTTTACTAGGAACATCAAAATAGAAAGCACCAGACCAAGCAACAGGAACATGTGTATGTTCGTTAGAAAAGTCTCCTTTTTTATGTACCATTCCCCAAGATGAAACCATTGTGAATTCGACAGGAGAGTCAGGTGCAACAGCTCTTAGTTTGTAAATGTTATTAAGAGTATGAAGTATTCTTACATGAAAGCTTTTCATTTCTTCTATTTCTAATAATCTACCCCAATCTGTGCAAGTAGCTTGTACATTTACTAAATTGTCTTTTGCAGATTTTAAAGTTTCTTCACGCACTAGTTTAGTTAGAGATCCTAGATACTCTTTATTATAAAGAAAATCATGCAGAATATATACACTAGCTATTGAATTAGAAGATGATTGTATTAAAGAAATACGCAAAATTATTTTTTTGGTTCGACTAAAGTGCCTACATGACCTTTAAAGGCTCTATTACCAAAATGTGTTAAAGGCATTGCTAAGTCAGCCCAAATTTCTCCACCACATTCCTGCCATAATCTAGAAAAATAATAATCTTCTGATAGATACCTTATTTGTGTTCCGCCATTTCTCATCGAAGTTTCATAAGGTCCTACAGCAAACAAATCATAACAATTGTCAGATTTATAATTTTGACCATTTACTATTTGATCCGATTCATATTTACGTTCTGGAAATTTTTTCATCATGGTTCTAAATACTTCTCTTTTTACCAACATCATCCCAGTTGCAGCTTCTTGCACTGGAAAATAACCCTGCTCCCCTTGTAGATTTAAGGGATTGTCAAAGTTTACATTATATCCTAATGCCTTAGCTTCAATCTCATCTGGCTGTGCATCTGGATTTTCGTCTAAAATCTTTTTTATTTTTTCAAGATAAAGATGCTTTCGTGGATATATTCCACAAACAACATCTTTTTCTGCACAAAGAAGTCTTTCAATATTTGTTTTCGTAAAACCTATATCAGCATCTATGAATAAAAGATGTGTGGCAACAAAGTCTGTTTGATCCATCATCATAGATACAATAGTATTTCTTGCACGAGTGATAAGACTTTCATTACCCATTGTCTGTATTCTTAAATGCACGTTATTCTCCATGCTCCATGATTGTATCTCTAATAAACCATGTAAGGTTGCTTCTGATAACATACCTCCATACATAGGCATTCCTAAAAATATCTTAAAATTTTTATTTTTTATTTCTTCTGGTTTTATCATGTTTGTAAATATCCTATATTCTTTCTTTTGTCATAAGCCCATTCTGGATAATGTGGTCCATCCATATCAATGTAATGAAGAAAAGCTTGTGCACAATGATCACCTTCAAATTTATTTCTCCAATGTACAAGCTCTTCCCCCATATAAATAATACCATCACCAGGTTTTAAAAGTATTTCACTACTAAGACTATGACCATTATTCATTTCATCTTTTGTATTCATCTCACCAAAATATATTGGCCACGGATCTCCTCCAAAATTTACTGTAATAGAATATTCGCATGAAGGTCTATCAGTATGTGGTTTGAGTATTTCACCATGCGTATACACTCTTGAAAATGTGTACGTGGGACAAAGTTTTTTTTGAGTGACTTTAGATATTTTTTCTATAAGAAAAGTTGATAATGTTTCCATGCTAAGATCAACATAACATTGTCTAATAAAATTTTTATCTTGTTCATTTTCTTCAGAAAAATCTCTATTTGTACATGCCTTTAGAATTAAATAATTATACATAAAAGATGTAATTTCAGGACTGACCAGACCTTCAAAATGCACGTACCTATTTTGTTTAAATAAGCTTACTGGGTCCATATTACTAACACCTTTCTTTCTCCACTTTTAAGAGGTTCAACTTTATGGGGATACATAAAATTTGAAGGAAAAGCAACTACGTCACCAACGTCTAATTTTATACCTTTTTCTTGATTATGTATTAATAGCTCTCCACCCTCATATTCATTTGCTGAATTTAATCCTACTAAGATAGTCAAATTTCTAGGAGCATCTTTATAATAATCAGTGTGATAAATATAATGTCCACCCTTTTGTTTTTTATAATATAAAAATTCAAAATGTGATGAAGTTGAGAAATACCAACTTGAAACTTTTTCTTTGTATAGATTTTCAAATTTTGAAGTAAATCTTCTTATATCATTATATATAATTCTTTTTGATACAGAATTACCAATTTGCTCTTCAGCGAGAGAAGCTGTTTCAACTGATCTTAGTGATGTGTCTTGACTATCACGATTAACAGTTCTGCCCTCAGAAAAAAGTTCTTTTGCTTTCTCAGAGTAGAAAACATTATTTATAAGTTTTATTAAAGGGGGATTCATAAACTCTTTAATATAAAGAGTATGATCAAGAACCTTATCTTTAAGATTAAGCACTTAAAATGTTATTTTTTGCAGTGGTTGCCTGTGATACGGCTGCTGTCTGTGCCGCCGCTACGTCAGCATCATATGAAGCTGATTCTGGGTCTAATGCATTAACAGCGTTATTGTAAGATGTAGTGTAAGTGTCCCAATATGCTTTTTCACCATTCCATCTTTTTACCATTGTCTTTGCCCAATCAGGAATACCTGCTTCATCTATAACTTGATTATCAGCAGTCCCATCGAATTCTATATGACCAGAACCCGTTGCAGGAGCATATTGTAAAGCATGAACATTAGAAGGAATAATATCGTGTGCGTTAATATTAAGATAGGTTGTACCATCTACATTTACATCAGCCTCTGTGTTTCCAGAGTATGATTTTGGACCATTATTTGCATTTGATGGATTAACACCTGCATCATTTATAATGGTAAGTTGATTATTTATTGTTACGTTGTTTATTGTTACGGGCATTTTTTTTACCTTTATTTCCTTTCTTTATACCAAGTTTTTTATTAGAAAGCAATGCAATATCATCTGTCACCGCTTTACCATTTTCTAAGGCATCTTGACTCTCACCAATATTACCCCAAATACTTCCTATTTTTTTTGTGTCCTCTTTTTCTTTTTTGTTTTGTTCATTTACAAGAGCTAGTGTTACCATATTAGCTTTTACCATTTCATTTCTAAATGACTCAACGGCTGAATTTGTTTGCACTTGTTTACCTGTATTTTCAACTAAAAGAAGAGGTATCCAAGCTATAGAACATCCCCATTCTTGAACATTTGCTCCTGATTGAGGGTGCTTACCTTGAAGCATATTGTACCAAATACATTGGTGCTTTATACATTTTTTGTTTAATAACGGACATTTACCGTCTGGATCAAATATTGGCATTTTCGTTCTTTCCTAATTTATTAATGTTATATCTAAATATATAATTTGTTGCTAATCTTATGGGAGTTTTGTCAAAAAGTATAGGAGAAACATAATGATTTGTTGTTGAAGAAAAAATTACTGCTCTACCTGGTACATATTCAATCAATTGATTATCAACAATAATACCACCACCCCACTCAGTTTTCCACACAGGATTATTAAAAAAAAGAATAGTTGTATCATCAGCCACATTTGAATCTGTATGTGGTAATCCTACATTACCTTTATATTTAGCTCCTAGGTGTATTCTTCTAGGAAGTGGAGTTTCCTGAAATACTTGAGGACTAAAATTGCATAATATTTTATGATAAATAGATATATAATATCCACAAAGATAGGGGGAATTAATTATCTGTCCATGAACTTGTTCTTCTGTAGCATGTAAGAGAGACAAACCACCAAAGCTCGTTTGATCATCATCACCTGATGTTCTGTCTAAAGACCAATTAGGAGCACCTAGTGTTTCCTTGTATAAAAATTCTAATGATAAATTATCTAGAACTCTATCTATAATTAAGGTCACTAATCTTTAGAACACGCAATAACATTTGCAAATTTTATATTCATAGCAGGTACAGTTAATGATACTGCGGGTGCTGTCCCACTACCACCAATTGCAAGACTACCTGAAAAAGAGTGAGAGTGACTACCGCCACCACCTGTTGAACCAGAAGCACTTCCACCAGGAACATTCATTGAATTCACGCCTTGGTTTCTTAAAGGACTAAAAGTACCTTGAACCCAAGTATGAGTATGAGATGCTATTTGTGGTGTAGATACAGTTGTCGCTCCTGCTGAAAAGTTCGAGGGAGCTGAGGCTCCTGATGTATCAGTAAAACTAATATCACCTGATGCAGTTGTTTTTGAACTAACAAATGTACTTGCAAAAGCGTCAGAACCACCTGTACCTCCACCAGTGCCCGTCACTACTCTCATTGTTGATGTATTGATAGATGCATCAGTGTTTTGTGTCCATCCACTAGGCGCAGATCCCTGAAAAAACATTGCTGTCGTTCCTGAAGGAATACTTGAAACACCTGTCAATGCTGAACCATCTCCAGAATATGCAGTTGCATTTATTGTTCCGTTTGCAGCAGTCATTACAGTGCTGTGAGCACTCAGTGAACCTTTAATACTGAGAGTTCCTAATGAGTTTGCAAATATATCAACTACGTCATCTCCATCTTTACAATAAATAATTGTGTGAGATCCTTGAGTGACCGGTACTGCATTTGATGCATGTCCTGTAGGTGCAATACTTAATGTATGAGAACCTGCTGTATTGTTAAAAATGTAATAATAATTTTCTACTGCGGGAATAAAAACTTTTATATCGCCAGTCAAAGTTCCTGTTAGTTCTATTACTTTGTTAGCTGATTCAGTTGAAGGATCAGCGTTTGCGGTTGTAAGTGTAACATCAGCCGAACCCGCAACAGACTTTGAAATATAACCTGCTGTAAATTTATCAATAACGTCTAAGTTGTTATTTGTGTTAGTACCCCAGGTATTAGCATTAGCACCTGTGTCCATTAACTCAATTTTATAACTATCTGAATATGAACTTGCCATAATTAATCCTTCTCCGAAATGATGCTATCAGCATATTTAATATTCATAGAGGGTACAGAACAACTTAATGGTGATGTTAAAGTTCCTGATAAAGAAAAAGATCCTAAGTTGTGAGTGTGACTTCCTCCGCCACCTGTATTGCCTGTATTTACAGGTTGATTTGCAGGAGAAAAGGCAACTTGCGCAGGTTGGTTGCCTGCTTCTTTTCTACTTTCAGGAGCACCTTGTAAAATTGTGTGTGTATGTCCTGCCATCTCAGGAGTTGAAAGAGTGTGTGCGCCAATAGCGTAGTTACTACTTACTGACAAACTACTTATGTCAACAGGAGCGTCTGTTGCAGTTGCAGTTTTAGAACCTGTAAAAACACTGGTAAAAGCATCTGAACCTCCTGTGCCTCCACCCGTTCCGTTTACCACTTGTAAACAACACTCCGACAAGGTTGCAGTAGTATCTGTTGTAAATCCTGTTGGAGAAGCTGTCTGCACAAACAGGGCTTTTGTCCCCGCTGCAAACTCTTCTACACCAGATAAACCTCCGCCATTTCCAACTAAAGCTGTGGCCTGAACCACACCATTTGCATTTAATTTTATATTATCTCCGACCTTAATTTGAGTTTTAGCAGATAAATTACCGAATGAATTTGCAAATAAATCAATGACTTTATTACCTGTACAGTATTGAATCGTATGAGCACCTTGAACAATAGCCACTCCATTTGCAGCATGTCCTGTGGGAGCCACTGTTAAGGTATGTGACCCAGTTGTATTGTTAAAAAATATGTAATTATTTTCGACAGCAGGAATGAATACCTTAATATCTCCTGTTAGAGCACCTGTAAATTCTATAACTTTGTTTGAGGATTCAGCATCAGGATCTGAATTAGCTGTTGTCAATGTGACATCCGCTGATCCTGCTACAGATTTAGATAAATATCCTGCATTAAAGGCGTCTACTACTTCTAAATTGTTATTTGTGTTGCTACCCCAAGTATTGGCATTTGCCCCTGTTTGTTGTTTTTCTAATTTTAAACTATCTGTATATGTACTACTCATTATTAATCCTTACTACATACTATAACATTTGCATGTTTTATGTCCATGTTGGGAACCGCCAAAGCCACTGATGGGGCTGATATATTTCCAGATACAGTAGCACTTCCTGAAAGTGGGTGAGTGTGTGAACCACTACCACCTGCTGAACCAGATGTTGATCCTGTATTTAGCGTCAATCCTGTTGCACCTGCGGGACCTCCTTGATATTTATAGTTTTGACTATTACCTTTATTACCTGAGTGTGAGTGAGATGGCAATTGAGGTGTTGATAAGGTTGTAGATCCGATGCTACCACCGCTTACACTAAGAGGTGATATGTCTGCCGCAGCAGAGCCTGATGTATTTTTTGCAGCAAAAACATCTTGAAAATTATCTGATCCACCTGTTCCTGCGGTGCCTGATGTAATAACTCTTAAAGTTGCATTATTCAGTGCAGCAGCAGTATTTTGTGTCCATCCAGTTGGTGCTGAAGCTTCTAAAAAAACCATTTGTGTCCCTGCGTCAAGTGTAGTGACACCACTTAAACCTGAACCACTTCCTGTAAAAGAAGTTGCAGAAAGTTGACCATTTGCTTTTACTTGCACAGTTGAAGCGGCAACGTTAGTCAGTCCTTTAACACTTACTGTTCCAAGTGATTCAGCAAATAAATCTACTACTTTATTACTAGCATTATTATACATAATTGTATGTGCACCTTGAGTGATTGCAACTGCATTTGCTGAGTGACCTGTTGGAGCTATACTTAAAGTATGAGAGCCAGTTGTGTTATTGAAAAAAATATAATTATTTTCAACCGCAGGAATAAATACTTTTATGTCACCTGTTAAAGCTCCCGTAAATTCAATTATTTTTTTTGAGGCCTCCGCAGTAGGATCAGCATTGTTTGAAGATAAAGTAATGTCCGCTGAACCTGCTACTGATTTAGCAAGATAACCTGCTCCAAAAGCATCAATTGTTTTTAAATTATTATTAGTATTAGTGCCCCAGGTATTAGCATTTGCCCCTGTGGCCATCAATTCTAATTTCAATCTATCTGAGTATGTACTTGCCATTTTCCATTCCGATTATAATTTTTTTTGTAAATCTATCAATATTATTATGCTGCATCTACCTCAGTCCAAGTATTGCTTGCCCCAGTGACCACCTTTGCCCATGGAGTAGAGAAAGGATTACCTGTGACACTTGTCAAATCAAGTCCTGTTAAGTTAACTACAGCACCTCCTGATACAGATTCCTCTCCCTGAGCAAAAGATAAAGCTACCGTAGAAACACTTACAATTACGCCTGTTCCAACCTCAACGGTCTCAGTTCCTGTGGTAAAACTTGAAGCTAATCCTGTCGGTTGAACGAGAGCATCTGCTTCTACAGTTGCTGTTCCTAAGGTTGTAGTTGCGGAAACACTTACAGGATCCACTTGGGTGAAAATGTCAATTACAGGAGTTCCAATAGAAAAGTCTAATTGATCAGAAGGTGCAACAACTGCTACACTCCCCTCACCAGAAACAGTCGCTCCTGATAAAGCTACGCTTACTAATTGACTATCTAGAGTAACAAGAGATGTTCCTGTTTCAGTGGTATCACCTAGAGCACTTGTCATCTCTAAGCCTGTCACAGAAACTATGACACCTGAACCTACTTCAACTGTCGGAGTTCCTAAATCCGTAGACATCGTCACACTCGTGACGTTAGTAATAAATTCTATGTTTTCATTCCAAGCAAATGATCCCCAATTATTTCTACCCCAACCTGCATCAACTGTCCCTGACGCAGTTTCTGTTCCTAAACCAAAAGAAGTGGATAAACTACCAAGAACAACACCCGCACCTTCTTGAACTAATACTCCTGATAATTGTGTTTCAAATGAAACACCTGTGGGAGATATGACGTGTTCTGCTTCAGCTAATACAGAGCCTAAAGCAGAAGTTGTTTGAAGTGAATCTAATGTAACTAGACAATCAGCTTCGACACTTTCCGTGCCTAATGCTGTTGTAGTTGATAATCCTGTGACAGATACTGTTATGGAGCTTTGTTGACCCCAAAAGCCTTGCCCCCAGGTACCTTCACCCCAAGCATCTGCCATGGTCTGTTCTCCTTATATTAAGATAATCTTAATATAGCACTTGAAGCATCATTCGTAGGAAATGCGATTGTAAATGTACCATTTGTTGATGTCTTAACACTACCGAAATCAAGAACACAAATAGCTGCGTTAGTATTAGCTGATGATCTGTTATAGATTAAAGCTGCTTGAGCAGATATTGTTGCTGATGTAAAACTTGCGTTTGCAAAATCAACAAATGCTGTTGAAGCTGTTGCGCTAGTTGCTGTTAAGCCAATGGTTGGACTTGTTAAAGTTATACCACCTGCTGCGTATGTTCCTGATGCACCAACTTCGTTTGAAGTTGTGTATGCTGTTGTGTTTCCATTTAAAGTTGCAGAGCTTGTGTAGAGAGCAAGATTGATTGTATCGTTATCAATATCATGATCGCCCGCTAATAACTCTTTTTTAAATGAAGCACAAACTGCTTGATTTATTGCCATTTTTAGTTACCTCCCTTAGGGTCCATTGATGTTAGAGGAATTCGTAATACGCCATCGACATACTCATCCCTACGTTTTCTTCCCATCTGCTCATCAGCGAATAACTTTAGTGCAGACGTAAACTTTGCTTCGTATAATTGCATATCTTGAATATTTTTCAAGAAAGAATAAGCCTCTACTAATGTTCCATATAAAAGAACTTCAGGGGCATTATTAGATAAAAAAGTAGTTGTTGAAGTAGATCCTGATCCATTACCTAGTCGTTCTGGTGTTTCATTGTACCACATTTCAACAGTATAAGCCGCATCAGGAGTGGGTGCTACCATAAGAGTTGTACTATCCCAATTTGCCCAATATTTTGGCTCTCCTGTAAAATTTGCGTCTGAGGTTGACCTTTCAACAGCATACTCATCAATAAAAGTAGTATCTACTTGTTTTAACCAAACAATTGTGCCATCTGTTTTATGTAATTGTAATCCTCTAGCAAATCTAAAGCCACCTTCTGGCCCAGATACATCAATAAAAGAATTATTTATTTCAAGAGATGTTGTAGCATATCTTCTTTGACTATCTGAATCTATAGCTCTATCAATTTTATTTTCAACATTAGTAATAAAAACATTTATGATTGAATTTGATAAGACATCACTTGTCACTTCAGTATAATCTCTTACATTTGTTAATAATTCACTATAATTCATGATATTTCTACACTCACTCTACCCAACTTTGTTCCTATTATCAAGGGTCTACTAGGTGTTGACGGGAGCATTCCTTGACTGTTAAAAAAGGTATCATTAGGAGCACCTGCTGTCACAGTCATTGCTAACTGGACTTGAGGTCTAGGATTTTCTAAGGCTTCTGCATCTGCACTAGCATAAGGTGGTTCAAGTTGTGGATGTTTTGGTTCATAACATTCTTGACAAACTAGAAGTCCATTCCACTCTTCCTTGAGCTCTAAATAATCTACTTCAAATCCACATCGATCGCATATAGCTTCTGAATATTTTCCTACTGCATATGCCATTATACACCTGGATAAAAATTCTTTGGAACAATATTTACAGATGTAGATTGTGAATCTTCAGTAATAGCTCTTGCTAATTCTGATTCATATCTTCTTTCCAACTCACCTGATAATGCAGGATTTACTTCTTGAGATAGGTAATAAGCTAGTCCTGATACCATACAAGGTAAAAATCTAAAAGGAGCATCAGGTGTGTTTGTATATTTACCCACATCCTCAATCCTTTGTACATACCAATAATTAATTTGTGTATCAGTTGTATCAGGTGTTAGATAAGTTGTTATTGTTACGTTTGATAAATTCCTTTGCACATAAAATTGTGTCGGTGTTCCTGTTGATTCTTTATTTGGAATATTTTGATATTCAGATCTAGAAATCTTTGTCATTGTTGTATCAGTTTGATTTCCTCCAGTTGTTTGTCTAAATACCATTTCTAAAATATCATCAGCGTTGGAAGGTGCTGTATATTGATTAGTTGAAGCAGTTAAATTCTGTGTGTGATTTTGCACTTTCCATAAACTATATCCTCTATTTGCCCACTCAGAGAACAACAAATTTAAATTATCACGTGCAGCTTCTAAATCATAACCTGTGCGTAATGATTTTCCTGCTCTTCGATAAGCTCTTTCTATAACCTTATCAATTTCTAAATTAAATGTTGTTGTTCCTGATGTGGCCATTCTTTACTTTTTCTTTTTTGCTGTTTTTTTCTTTTTTTTGACTACTTGCTTTTTCTTGGCCATTCCGCCACCACGCATTTTCATCATCATACCGCCGCCACGCATTTTTTTCATCATACCGCCGCCACGCATCATTTCCATTTTTTTTCTCATAATAGCCTCCTTACTTAAAAAGCTTTTTATATAATTGTTGTCTAGACAGCACTACATCATCGTAATACTCTTTTGGCCATTTGTCATAATAACCCATACGTTTTAATCTATCAGATGCCTCATATAATTGCGAGAACTTTTGTATTAGCATCATAGAAAAATCTATTGTTGATCTAGGTAAATTTGACTGATCTCCAGTAGGATTTAAAAGAAACTCTTGATCTTGTTCTGTAGGTGGATTTTTTGGATGAAAGCCCAAAAAGTAAATATCTTTTTTGTTATACTGATTGTTAAAATTATCTATTATTTTTTGAAAAGCATTCAAGCTGTATTCTTTAAAAAAAACATCACAAAAAATTAGGATTTCTTTCTTTTCAAAATCTATTTTTTTCACATATGTATGTAAATCTCGTGTATATCCCTTATCAGGATTCCTATGTTGAATATCAACTTTATCCTCAGTCCAGGCTTTTTTTGCGTAGGGACAAGCAGGTAGCCTATTTAGATGTATATTAGGTACCTCTAAATAATGTTCTGACCAAAGTCTTACCTCTTTAGATATTAAATCTTTAGTTTTTTTTGAAATCAATAGTCAATTGTTTTTATTAAAAACTCTTCTATCCACATAACTCTGTCATCCATTTGAAGAATTTTTTCTTTTATAACAGCTATATCTTGTTGCATTTTTGCAACACTGTCTGCCTTCTTTTCTACTGCATTAAGACGTTCAGACCACATACCCCATGTCATGGCTAAAGTGCCAAATAACACTAGATATGGTAAAACTGTTTTAATTTCTAATTTCATTTTTTACAAATACACTCGTAATCTTCACAACATTTACACACGGTATACTCCTATTTTGTTTTTGCACTCATACCACTTAAAGGGTTATTTAGTGCTTTGTCAACGCTTAATTCAAGATTTTCTTCTATAAGTTTTAGCTCATCCATAAGCTCTCTAGTATCTTCTTTTTGTCTATCCTCAACATCATTTACAATCTCAGTGATATGACGCACGTCTTGCTCCATATTGCGAAGATCTGTTTTAAGGTCGTCTTTAAGTTCCCTACTAACATTACTAATTAGGTTTATTTCTTCTAAAACTATATCAAGCTCACTTTTTAAACCTTCAACCTTTTGTGAAACAATCTCCATTTGTGCGTTTGTGCTACTC
>CERT01048518.1_pt1 | contig 22397 bp, 41 predicted proteins | sample 530691 | NCBI WGS metagenome assembly CERT01 (sample SAMEA2620861, study PRJEB7988) | marine metagenome | biome: marine biome (ENVO:00000447); feature: surface water layer (ENVO:00002042); material: "saline water (ENVO:00002010), including plankton (ENVO:xxxxxxxx)" | depth 5 m
TGAAACAATGCACGCAGAGTCTATGATAAAGTTATTTAAAACTTATGTGAAAGAGAATAGAAGTATTTGGAACGACAAAACTAAAAAACAAATCTATGACATTGCAGAGAAAATGGTAGAACTAGAAGAAAAATTTATTGATATATGTTTTGCAATGGGCCCAATGGAAAATCTAAGGCCTGAAGATGTTAAGAAATACATTAGATATATTGCAGATCGAAGACTTATAAGTATGGGCATGAGAGGTATTTTTAAAGTGAAAAGAAATCCTTTATTGTGGGTAGAGGAGATGATTAATGCTCCTACTCATACAAACTTTTTTGAAAACAGAGCAACAGACTATGCACGTGGCGCTTTAAAAGGCGACTGGCAACAAGTCTGGGGAGTAGCGAGTGGCTGATAGGAAATTTGAATGTGTAAAATGTAATGGCGCTGGAGAACTTAAAGTTCACGAAGACCACGACTTTTATACTTTGAAATATTGTCCTTTTTGTGGTGAAGAATTAGAACTAGAAGAAGGATTTGATTATATAGATAAATTTGAAGAGGAATATAATGAAAGTCTCGATTAAAGACATCGGCGGTGAAGTCGTTAAAGAAGATGACAGATATGTAGTTATTGACAATACTCATCTTAATAACCTGGTAGTAAGTTCTACACATCTAACAGGTGGTAAGAGTACCTCAGGACATAAACACGCAGGACAGGAAGAAGTATATTTCTTTATCAGAGGTCAAGGCAAAATGGAACTTGATGATAAAGAAATTGAAGTTACAGGCGGTGATATGGTTCTCATAGAAGATGGAGTATTTCATAGAGTGCACAATACAGGACACTTAGGACTATATTTTGTCTGCGTGTTCGATGGCAATAGAACACATGGATAAACTAGACGAACTTATCCAAAAGTATCCTATGCTTATGAATGCTGTAGTTCCATCGTTAGTAATAGCAGTCGCGATGCTAACCATGGCAGCTGTAATGAGTTTGATATCATTACTCGTTACATAAATACAGTATGCCTAAAGAGAAAAAGAAGCATAGAGTTTATTGTACATACTTTCCAGATGGAAGATATTACATAGGCTATTCTTGTAAAACAGATAAACAATTTGAAAAATACTTTGGTAGTTCAACTATTGTAAAAGAATCTGTAGATGAATTAAAAAAAGAAATCATTGCAGAATATCCTAGTAGAGCTCCAGCAAAAATGCAAGAGTTTCTGTTACAATGGCAACAACGACTAGATCCTAATTGTCTTAATGATATGTTGCATGTTAGAATTAGGTCTAGTTTTTTAAAAGATTTTGAACCTATAGAGTGGAAACCAAATGGCATATCACTATCAGATATTAACAAATAATGCTAGTTGGTTAGTACCTTTACGAACAGCTTCTAAATCAGTAACCAGAGCAATAACAGGCATACCACACACAGAATGGCCTGAACATTGGCATGGTGGAAATAGCTTACACTTGGCTGCCCCTTACTTTTTAAGAAAACAACATTGGAAAAACTTTACTAGATTTAGTGATGGCCCGAGGATTATATTCCTACGTAATCCATTAGAAAGGTTTATCTCTATGACAAAAATGTGGGCAAGGAACAATAGACCAGGCAGAAAAGATAATTTCCATATAACAGCAGAGGAATTTTATACAAGACTATCAGAACACACGCATACGCAACATTTTGATTTCCATGCTGGTGCATTTATGAAACCTTATGCAGACAATATAAAATTTGATTACATTGTAAGATTTGAAAATCTACATCAGTATCGAGACATAGGACATGAACACGAAATATCGAAAGAACAGGAAGATCATAAGGATGGAGTACCTATGGAGTATTACGAATACTTTAAGGCCGATTGGTACACAAAACTACCAAAATATGGTGGTAAAATTGACTTTACATACGATTTCGAACCCTATTCCTTCCTTATAAATAGTTATCCCGAGTTACCAGTACAAATATTTACTCAACTGATAGATGGAACTAATAGACAGGAACAGTTGAATACCTACACTTTGGAGGGATTATTTAAATGAAGACAAATAGCATAATGTTCATTCTAATGACTGTGTTCTCAGCATTGTCTGTGTCTGCAGTTGCAGCCTACTTTTCTATTGTAGGTCTAATTACTATTTTCCCAGCAGCCGCATTAGCAATTATGGGTATGGGTATTGTACTAGAAATTGCTAAACTTGTAGCCGCATCGTGGGTATATCAATATTGGGATAGGATTAAGTTCTTAATGAAAACTTATATGGTAAGTGCAGTTATTATCCTATCACTTATAACTTCATTAGGTATATTTGGTTTCTTATCAAGAGCACATATAGATCAAGTAGCAGTTTACACCGACCAAGACTTGAACATGGAAGTTATAGAATTTAGATTAGACTCTGAGAAAGATAAACTAACAGCATATCGAGATAGGATAGAAGCATTAGATTTAGTTTTATTAGAATCTAGAAGGCAGGATAGGAACTATGTTACAAGAACACAAAGGGACGAGCGTGCAAGAATAAATGCAGATATAGATGAATCAATTGAATTAATAGACCAATACAACGAACAGCTGTTACCATTGAGAATGGAACAAGCAAAAATGGAAGCAGAGCTAGGACCTATAAATTATATCTCGGAACTCTTTTATGGCGAAACGGGTGAACAGAACATTGACTCTGCCGTAAGAATCATTATACTGTTACTAATATTTGTATTTGATCCTTTGGCGATTATTATGGTATTAGCAGCGAACATAGCGATTAGAGAGTATAGGGGCGAGAGAATAACAGCAGTAGATATGCCAGAAGACCCTACTCAAAAAGACTTTGAATTAGAAACTGCTGACAAACCAGATAGGAATTCGTGGGCAGCAAAGTCCACACAAAACGATCCTACTCATCAAATTAGTGATGGTGTTAGGACACAGGATGATCTACATATAGATATAGAACTACCACCTGATGGAACTATGACAAAAAATATGTTACAAGGACCATTAGAATGGCAGGAACAAAAATACGGTGAAGATGCTAAAATGGACCCGAAAAAGGAAGAGCGTCTTCAATGGTTAATCGATAAAAAGAAGAGGAAGAAATAATGCCAAATGTAATTGAATTTGAATCAAGACGTAATGATGATGATTGGCGTCAGGATGTAGAGAATGCTTTATCTTTAGGATATGGCATCTTTAGATTCCAAAAAGTAGACGGTTCCATTCGAGAACTAATGTGTTCTTTGAAACCAGAACTATTTCCAGAGCCTAAAGGAGATAGTAAAAACCAATCCAAACCAGGATTATTAACAGTCTGGGGTCATGAGGAACAGGGTTTTAGAACTATTAAATACGATAAAGTTATCAACTTTAAGTTCTTAGGTAAAGACCCAATAGTCACAGAACAAACATCAGAAACTACAATTAGCACAGTATCGCCAGAATAGTTTGGTCATTTTGGTCACCTAAACCTTTGACATTTACTTTCAAAGGTCTTATAATTAGTTATATGAATTTAGGAGAAGTCCATTATGGCAAAAAGAAAACACAAAGGGCCTGTGTACCTAGTCAAGGAACCGAACTGGGCCCAACATTCCTTATTGGAATCACAAGAAGATAGACAGAAAGCCTATCGAGCAAGTGAATACTTTATCCACTCAGAAATAAGCGACAAAGAATGTTACGCTTCGTTTCGTAAGTGGACAAAAGACCACAGTGGTTGGGACAAAGATACTATTGAATTAGTTCTTGCCTGTCCTGACTATTGTTATCTAGCCATTAGCAAGTACACATGGTTCCATGCTAAAGTAGGTTGGATGACAGAAAATCAACGAGCATACTTAGACGAAAAACTTCCTTACTTCTTTAAGAAAGGTCGAGAAGCCTTAGAAGAAAAGAAGAACAAAAAGGAAGCGCCTAAGGTTGTTAGGATTCGTATAGAGCCTGAACTATTTCTTAGTGCAGTAGATGATGCTACAGATAAATTAGGAGAAGGTAAAAGAGTACCAACTCCTGAGGGTTTAATTGCATCAGTTAAACTGAACAAAGAAGAGATGGCAGAAGCCTGGAAAGAAAATCAAGGCATGCTAGAAGAGCTACAAGAATTACAAAGAGTTCGTAAACTGAAACAGCGTAATGATTGGGACGAGCAACTTATAGAAGGTTATTCACATCTTAATACACCTAACACTAGAAAGCTTGTTGAATGGTTAGAAGAACTGCAACAACTATTACAAACAGGACAGGCTCGTAAACAAGTGGTAAGACGTAAGAAGCCACAAGACCCTCGTAAGATTGTAGCACGTCTACGATATATGCAAGCAGATAAGGACTTGAGTATAGCATCCATACAACCTATAGATATCCTCGGGGCTACAGAACTATGGGTGTATGATACTAAGCGCCGTAGATTAGGTTTGTATATGAGTAAAGGAGAAGGTGGACTAGGAGTTAAAGGTACATCTCCCCAAGGATGGGACCCAGAACTATCATACGAAAAGACATTGCGTAAACCAGAAGAACAACTACCGCTCATTATGAAAAAGTCTAAAAAGGCAATACATGAAGTCGTAGGTAAAATACGAGGTAAGAAGATGGCACCTAAGTTAAGGATTAATCCTAACATGCTACTTCTAAAAGTCCAATGATAGTAGTTGATTATAACCAAACTGCCATTGGTAATTTTATGGCAGAAGTCAAGGGACGTCAGGATGTAGAAGTGAACTTACCTTTGCTTAGACATATGATAATTAATACCATACGTTCATATAATAAAAGATACGGTGACGAGTTCGGTGACCTAGTTATTGCTTGTGATAATAGATACTACTGGCGAAAGAAAGTATTTCCTTATTACAAAGCAAACAGACGTGGTGCCAGACAAGCAAGTTCATTTGATTGGGGAGAGATATTTGATGCTCTAAGTATTGTTAGAGACGAGTTATCAGAAGTATTTCCTTATCCTGTTATTGATATTGATGGTGCTGAGGCAGACGATGTTATAGGTACATTAGCAGAGTATAGTCAATCAGTAGGAGAACCAGGTGTTCTATTCGAAGATGAAGTTACACCCGATCCTTTCCTTATTATATCTGGAGACCATGACTTTCAACAACTACAGAAGTTTCGTAATGTAAGACAATATGCTCCTGCACAAAAGCGTTGGGTAAAAATAAAAGAGCCAGCAGAGTATGTGCTAATGGAACATATTATTCGAGGCGATAAAGGTGATGGCATACCTAATATGTTTTCCGATGATGATACTTTTGTCAAAGGTGCAAGACAAAGACCTGTAAAGACAAAAGATTTACAACAATGGAAAAAGATGAAACCTGAGGAATTTGTTAATGGCGAAGGAGCCCATGGTTGGAATAGGAATAGTTTACTTGTAGACTTAACTAAGACTCCACAGGATATTAAAGACGCTATTATACATAGTTACGAAGCACAAACTAACAAAGACAAAAGTCATTTATTAGATTATTTTAATAAGCATAAAATGAGACAAATGATAGATGTCATAGATGAATTCTAGATTACCAAATGGTAAAAATATAGAATATTGTAATATAAATAATTAGACAAAATAGGAGTATATTATGTTTAAATGGTTAAAAACATTTGTATTTGGTCCAGATCCTGTTGAGGAGAAACCTGCCTCTGGTGTTAGAGCTAGAGACAAAAAAGGTCGTTACAAAGCTGACGATAAATCAACACCAAATGTAAACGAAGCTTATAAAGATGGCAAAACTCCACCTAAGAAGAGAGGCCGTCCTAAAGGTTCAAAGAATAAGAAGGCAAAGTAATATGGCCGCGAAATTCAGGCAATTAGATGAGGCTCTAGATTATGTGTTCGAAGCTTCTAAGAAGGAAGAACAAGTAGAGAGAATCAAAGAAATTGCATCTAAAGATCAAACCGTTGTACCATTAGTTAGATGGGGTGTAGGTGCTGAGGAAGTAGATTGGGGATTACCAGAGGGTATGCCAGAGTCTACAAAAATCGAGGACGACATTCCAGAAGGTATGGGCGAGACATCAATACGCTTAGAGTTCAGGCGTATCAAATCATTTACTGACCCAGAATCTAATATTAAAAACTTGCCTGCTTGGAAACAAGAAATGAATTGGATGAGTATATTAGAAGGGTTACATCACAAAGAAGCTAAGTTAATGACAGCAGTTAAAGATAAAGAGCTGTTAAAACTATATCCTAAGCTTGAAGGCATACTTGAAATGTTAGGTATTGAGGAATACACAAAACCTAAAAAGACAAGAGCTAAAAAGAAGAAGTGAACTACGAACAATCAGGTCCTACAATAATTCTGTAGGATCTGGTTTGTATTTATCATAAAACCTGCCCCATTGCCAACCCTCAGGAAGAGGTTCAGTAACAGGTATTGTTGTAGTTATACCATCAGGCGAAACACACCAACGACGTTTAGTTTTAAAATTAGAAGCATAAGACATCTTTACACGAGTCTCTTTACTATGCTGTCTACCGTACATAGGATTGTTCTCACCACGTCTAGTTCCAGTCATAGTCTTTGACACTTTCTCTCTAAATTCAGGCCCTCTACCATTCTTTACGGCAGGATGATTGTCACCTAGTTTTGCTTGTCTTATTCTTTCTATTCCGTCTGGTGTGTGATGTTTAGTTCGTTCCCTTGCAGTATCATTAGCAATAGGCATATCTAATGTCTCAGCATATTCTCTAACAAGTTCTATGCTACTGAAACGTCTTATAAGTTCACGTGGTTTGGGAACGTCCTGTATCTTGTTGTTGTCTACTATGTAGAGTTGATTGTTATGATTAAACAGAAAGAAGAGTGAGGCCTTCATTACGTCTTATAATAGAAATTCGATAGTAGATCCTTGGGTGGCAATGCTGTATTGCTTTTGTTTCTAATAACGAAATCTATTTTCCTATAGTCTGATGTCTGTACTTGAATACGGACACTTCTAGAGAAACTGCTAGTTCCTCCATAATATATTGTAGGAGGTCCTATTAGTCTTCCATTGTTTTTCATGTATTGTGGACTGACTTCAAAATGTTTTATCCTTCTATCACCTGTGTCAAATTTGTGAACCATATGGAATCCATATCCTATTGCACTCTCAATTAATTGTCCTATTGCTCTAGGATTATACTTTGTAGGAGTAACTGTTCCTAAATTACTTCTAGGTGGAGTTTTGTAAACAAAAACAGAATCAAACAATTCTATGTCTATTCCAAAATGTTCACATAATTGAAGAAAGCCTGGCTTATGCTTATAATTTGCTATGTTGCCACTAGATGTAGGATAACCTGATAGTAACCCGCTACCTAGTCCTGCATTGAAATAAGATACTGTGGCACCTTTCTTCAAACTAAGATAAACAGTTTTATCTACACTACCTCTAGGGCTCTTACCTTGAACTGTGACATCTGTTACAGTTTTACCTATATCAAATACCATACTGCCACCTACATACATACCTGAAGCATTTACATTTAATGGACGAGCTTTATTTAATGCACCCTCAGGAACAATCTTTATCTCTGAATATTTTGTTAAGTTATAATGCTCGACTAGTTCTACTATGAACTTTTCCATTTTAGCATCTAGTATTTGTCCTGGCTCGTAGGGCTCACCTTGTTTCCATATTTCAAATGATGCTACGACATCGTCTTCAAATCCTAGTCCTCTATTATTTACACCTTTGTTACCTCTCGAGCCGTCACCATAAGAGAAACCTAATTTGCCTACTTGTACAGGGTTACCGTCTTTTCTTTTTATTCTAGAAAGTGCTTGTCTTATAGCAACCTGTGTCTGTGGATTGCTAGGATATTGTTCTGTTAGTTTACCGACAAAGGTCTTTCTAATTTTTAATTTATGAGCATTTGTAGGCCTATCGTCGATTGCTATAGGTTGTTCAAATTCAGACCCTCGGAAGTTATCTGTGAGGTAATTTAGTATAGCGGCAACATCATCTAAAAGCTCCTTTTGGATAAGAGTCTTTACCTTTTGCTCGTTTTTATAGAGCTCTTGTGCGTCTTTTGGAAAATATGAATATGCCATAACACTATTTATATAAATACTATTGCATTTATCAACAACTATTAGGAGGGAAATAAATGTTAGATTTAGTAAAAGACAAACTATTTGGAATATATGAATGGGGAGTTGAAAGATGGAGTGAGAGAACTTCATGGGATGGAACTATTATCATCGCAGGTTCACTCTCTGTATTAATACTAGGAAAACTCGTTTGGTGGGCAGCATGGCTAGCACTAGCATACGGGATTTGGACTTTAGTCAAACCTGAAGTCTAGGTGACCAAAATAGTTGATTTATGGTTACAAACATCATATCATATAGACATTAATTAGGAGTTTATATGGGACAATATAATGAACAAGTCGAGAGGCAAAAGATGAGATTAGAAGCAGAGGAATGGGCGAACGGTGTTAGGTCACTACATGCACATCAACTCAAATCTATGTGGTACGAAACTCGTCCACAGGATACTGATCTAGGGCCTGTAATGGATGTTCAATATAATGATGAACGCGTAGAACGTACTCTCGCAACGGGAGAACGTGTAATTCTAGGCAAGAGATTGGTGGGTGAGGCATTAATTGATGCCTATATCAGAGGCCAACAAGCCTAACCCACTGATATATAACGGAGAAAAAGTCAAGAAAAACTTCAAAAAGTGCTTGACTTTTGCTCCAAATGGTGCTATCATATACACATAAACTAAAAAAACGAGGTAAATATGTTAAACACTATAAAGCACCCTAAAATCACAGTAAACGAAGACTGTGTATTATCACAAGATTCTTATTACACAAGAAACCCTGAGGACTCTAATATCCCAGGAGCTATTGGTCCTGATAGTCCAGAAAAAGTTTTTGTGAAATCAATCCAACTTGTTGAATACAAAGACACCGAAGATGGTGACAACTGGTTCCATGCTAAAATAGAGCACAACGGTATTTGGGAAATTTACACAGATACAGCAGTTGGTCCTTTTGTAGAACTTAAATTACAAGAACATGGAATTGAAACTTCATATTGTGATTTCTCAGAACAAGGTATGCAACAAGACGGTTTAGCAGACTTTGACATTGTAATGAAAGAGGTAGCATAGTGGCAAGGATAGCAGGCAAACTTAATCCAGCGGAGATAGCAGAAGGCATAGCCAGGCTATCTTCTCCTGAACTTAACAAACTAGCAGAATTACTACAAGAAAAGAAATTGGCAAAAGGCCTAGAATTTCTACTAGGAGTAGCAATTCAAGAGGCAGATCAAAAAGAATGAATGTAGTTTATATTCACGGTGGGACATACAAACAACGAGCTCTCACCGAGGACATTATCTTCTACTGCATTGAGAAGTTGATGCCTAAATTAAGGTCATTAGAAATAGAAGTGTTCCTTAAGAGTCCTAAACAAATGGACGGAGATTTAGGTACTTGTCTTAATATAGACGGTACCAACAGAAGCAGAGAATTTGAATTAGAGTTAGATAAGACTCAAAAGAAATATAAATTTATCCTAACCACGTGTCATGAAATGGTTCATGTGGAACAAGGAGTAAAGAATAAACTCAAGGATAAGAACTTGAGACAATTCTGGGAAGGCACCGAGGTTACGGCCAGTTATTACAAACAACCTTGGGAAAAGGATGCGTTCGCTAGGCAAAAAGAACTAGCACATGGTTTTATAAAATCGCATCTAGGAACAATAACCGGAGTAAAATATGATAAAAGATGATAGGGTGATATTAACAGACTGCGATGGGGCATGTCTAGATTGGGAATTCGGATTTCACACATGGATGTCAACACATGGACACAAACTTGTTGACAAAGATGTTTATAAGGTTTCAAGGCAATATGATTTGCCTGTAGAAGTCGCTAACCAATGCGTTAGGACTTTTAATGAAAGCGCGTCCATAGGGTTTTTACCTCCCCTAAGGGACGCGCAGCATTATATTAAACTGATGGCAGAGGAGTTAGGTTATAGGTTTATAGCAGTAACGAGCTTATCTAATGACCCCTCAGCACAGAAACTTAGAACTTGTAACCTTAACAAACTATTTGGAGAAGGTACATTTATAGAGTTTCATTACTTAGATTGTGGTGCTGATAAAGACGAAATACTTACAGAATTAGCAGCAAAATATGATGGCAGCATCTGGGTAGAGGATAAGTACATAAACGCAGAAGTAGGTGCTAATGTAGGATTTGATTCACTTATTGTTGAACACGGACACAATCTAAAATACGAAGGTAATTGTAAGGTTGTAAAGAACTGGAAAGAAATTTATGAGCATGCAAAAGAAAGAATTCGATAGACGAGAACTTGAAAACTCCAAAAGGATATTCAAGTCTGCTACTCCTAAATATACCTTTGACTGGTATATCAAATGGATAGCGTCTATCACTATTTTAGCCGCTATGTCCATGCGTGGAATAGAAGGGCTAGAATCCACAGACTTGATACTATCTTGCATCGGTGTTGCACTGTGGTTAGTGGTATCAGTCGTGTGGAAAGACAGGGCGTTAGTCCTACTTAATGGTGTAGGACTTTTGTTCTTACTTAGAAACCTCATAGAAAGGATTTGGGGATGAAAAAGAAAAGGAAGTTAAAGGTTAGAAACCCTGTAGCAAAAAACTCTAGGAATAAGAGTGGCGCAGGCGCTCACAAGTCTAAAAAAGACTATGATCGAAAAGACTTCAAAGTTAAACAAAGGGAACTTACGGATCTAAATTGGGACGGAGAGGAGTAACTATGAAGAAAAAGATTATATCAGCAATAGCAGTATTATTTTGCATTTTTGTAAGCGTTGAAGCTGTCGGTTTTGATGCAAATGGGGATAGGTTTTGCCTGGCACAGAATATCTATTTTGAATCAGGCAACCAACCTAAAGCAGGAAGGATAGCTGTGGCACAAGTCACACTCAATAGAGTTAATGACCCACAGTTTCCTGACACCGTCTGCGATGTTGTATATCAAACAAAGGAATACAAACGATCGTGGAAAACAGGAGAGCTAATACCTAAGAGAGGTATGTGCCAATTCAGTTGGTATTGTGATGGCAAGTCAGACGAGCCTAAAGATTCGGTGACTTGGATGGAATCTCTTAGATTAGCTGATGCTGTTTTAAATTCTGAGTCTATGGATATAACAGATGGTGCTTTGTGGTATCATGCTGATTATGTCACACCTTATTGGGCTCAACATTTAGAACAAGTCTGCACAATTAACAATCATTTATTTTATAGGTAAGATATGGAAACACTAACGCTAGTAGCAATTTGTTTAATACCAGCAGCATTTGTACATGGCTGGTACACGGGCAAGAAAACAGGGATTGAATCTTTTTTAGGATTTGTTTACGACAAGAGAGATAAATTCGGTCACACGATGATGAAGTTTCCTGATAAGGATACGGTAGAATTTGTAGACCCGTTAGAGTATAACAAAGCGATATTGAGAGCAATTGATGAAGCAGTCGAAGAAGCACAGTCCACCCGAGAGGTATGACAGCAGAACAGTTTTAACGACATATATCGAGACAGGAAACTTATCGATATATTGTCACGGTCCTACAGGCATACGACCTTTTGAAGAATTTTTTACATCTATGGGTATGTCCTGTACGACCGCTTTTATTAAGCCCTTTCATTGGGAAACACTCACACATAATGCACCACACAAGACACACATCCTAGTCATGAGGAACCCGCTTGAACAACATCATCACGGTGCATACCTTCATGCAATCAGCATGAGGCAAGGACAACAAAAGAGAGACAATATGTTTTATCACACGCATTTACAACCACATTTGCCTGTGATACAAGAGTCAGCATTTGATTTTTATATTTCCTATGAGAACTTAGGACATTACCTACCTGATTGGAGACAACCAGCAGAACCACCATATGGTGAGACGGGTAAAGTCGTATTATTTGATATCTCACGGGAAATAAATACTTACGAAGATATTAAGAAAGACAAAATGGAACTTCAAGTTCCACAATGGCGAGAACTTATTATCCATGGACAACTTGATGAAATATGATAGAACTAGCACATTTAGCAGACGGCCAATTAGTTTATGGTCTGTATGAGGAAGTAGAAGACTACGCAGATAAAGAAAATACTTGGGTCGACCAATATTATGATTATGTCAATCCTTCTACCGTTTACAAACATTTCAAATATGTAGGTAAAAGAATGCACGATCCTTACGTCGTATCAACACCATGGAATTATGAGAAGGGAGAAGCCGACGTCAAGGATAAGTGGTAATGTCAAAAGGAATTATACTAGGTGGAGCGATAGAACGTTCCGACACAAGTGAAACTAGGAATCAAGCTCCTGGTTTATCCACACCCGAGCCACCAGCAACATGGCACAGCATAAAAAGATCAGCAGGCGCACATAGGATAGCTACTCATTTACGAGAGAAAGGATGGGACATCGAGGTAGTAGACTTCTGGCCTGCTTGGACTAGAGAAGAACTTTTACAATTTATGGAACAGCGTGTGGACAAAGACACGACGTTCATAGGTATATCCTCGATGTTTCCTTTACAAGGTCCTGGCGGTAATGATATGGTTCAGTACATGAACGAAACTCTACAGGAAGTTAAGCGACAGCATCCACATCTTGTCCTTATCGGAGGATCTCAGAACGTTAGCGCTTCTTTACAATGGTGGTGTGACTATTACATTGCTGGGTTCGCAGAAGTAGGTATTATAGAACTATTAGAACATATCAAAGGTAATGCTCCAGAGCCTAGAGGATTAGAAGTTAAAAATGTCTGGGGTATGGATAGAAAGATAATTAATTGTAGGCATCACTATCCTGCATTTCCGTGGCCCGACGCTAGAGTACAATATGAGGCTCGAGACTTTATGAGGCCAGATGATATTCCTACATTAGAATTCAGTCGTGGCTGCAAGTTCAAATGCAGGTTCTGTTCATTTTCTGTGCTAGGAGTGAAAGGAGATTATAGTCGTGAGGAAGAAGGCCTTTACGAAGAACTTCTACACAATTACGAGAATTGGGGCATAACAACCTATTCAGTATCAGACGAGACTATTAACGATGATGATGAAAAACTAGCAAAACTAGCACGAGTAGCAAAACGTCTACCCTTCCAGCCCTCATTCCAAGGATTTATGAGAGCAGATTTATTAGTATCCAAACCACACACCTGGCAAGATGCCTGGGATGCAGGTATTAGGTCACATCTATATGGTGTAGAAACTCTCAATCATACAGCAGGAAAGTTCGTAGGTAAAGGAATGAATCCAGATAGACTCAAAGAAGGTCTTTTACGAGTGCAGGATTGGTTCCGTGATAAAGGTTATTATAGAGCCACAGTATCAACTATCATAGGATTACCAGGCGAGACAGAGGATAGTTTTTTAGAAGGCAGGGATTGGATACTGAATAACCTTAAGGGCCACAGCTATTCATTCTTTCCTTTGTTCATAGGACAGAACGAAACAATGCAACTAATGACAAATCCTAGTGTGCTAGAACAAGAGTGGGCAGCTAGGAAGAATGATAGTCCATTGTGGGAAACAGACAAAGACGAAATGGGTGTAGACTATGAGGAGTTAGACCCTAGTTTACGACCCGTCGCACAGTTTTATATGGAAGCCCCTGGTGTAGCCAAGTGGGCGCATAAGGATATGAATATATGGCAAGCATTCCAACTGTTTAATAAGATTGCTATGGAACCTTTATTACCTACACATATCGCTCCTGGTATATTCTTTTACCACAGATATGTTACAGGTGGTGATTATACAGTCGAGGATATGCAAAATACATTCCTAAGCGACGATGTATTTAAGTCAGGTAAAAAATTAACAGTAGATGACTATAACATCGATCCTGCGTTGACTAAGACATTCCCTAAGCAAATGCAAATCATCGAGGATTACAAGAAGAAAAAACTAGCATGGCAGTAGGACACGGTATCATCTTAGGAGGAATGCTGGAACGTCCTGACCAGGCAGAGTTACGAAACCAGCGTCCAGGAGAATATAAAGAGCCAGACTATTGGCCCAATACCAAACGCTCTGCTGGTGCTCACAGGATAGCGACATTTTTACGAGAGAACGATTGGGATATAGAAGTGCTAGACTTCTGGCCCTCATGGACAAAGGAAGAGTTATTTGAATTCTTAGATGATAGAGTCTCGGACGAAACAATCTGGATAGGATTTAGTGCAATGTTTCCATTAGGAGGAGCGCTAGAGAAAGCTAGGGAGATGATGACTATTATAGCAGAGATGAAGATGAGATATCCTAATCAAAAGTTTATCGGAGGCGCAATGAATGCTAGCGCTATATGGCATTATCCTTTAGACTATCATTGTACTGGATTTGGAGAGAAGGGTGTTTTAGAACTGCTAAAGTACATAAAAGGAGAATCAAACACCGTCGTTATCACAGAGCGTGAACATTATGGCATCAAACGACAAGTCGTGGAGTGTGATACTAATCATCCTGCTTATCCTATGGCAGATGCCTGGGTACAATATGAGGATAGAGATTTTATACAACCACAAGAAGTGCTGACATTAGAACTAGCTCGTGGCTGCAAGTTTCAATGCAAGTTTTGTAGCAATACAGTGCTAGGCATCAAGGGCGATTATTCCAGATGTGGGGACTCTGTCTTTCACGAGTTATGGAATAATTATTTCAATTGGGGTACGCAAGTCTATACAGTAAGCGACGAGACTATCAACGAGAATCCAGATAAACTAGCAAAATTTGCTAAGGCGATAAACAAACTACCTTTTGATGTTCATTTACAAGGATTTATTAGAGCGGATTTATTAGTGTCCCATCCTAGCACATGGCAAGACATTTGGGACATGGGTCTATGGACACACCTTTATGGCATCGAGACGCTTAATCACGAAGCAGGCAAATATGTAGGTAAGGGTATGAATCCTGATAGATTAAAGGAAGGACTGCTGAAAGTTAGAGACTGGTTTCAAGCAAAGGGCCGTTATCGCGTAGGAATTAGCACTATCATAGGACTACCAGGAGAACCTAAGGAGTCTATATTTAGAACAAAGGAGTGGATTAAAACAAACTTTCCAGGACAAGCATATACATTTAGCCCTCTAATGATAGCACAAGGAGAGGTTTACAACATGATGACCAACCCTAGTATTCTCGACAGGACATGGAAAGAGTCAGGAGAGTTCGAGGAAATGACACAGGAAGAAATAGATAATGTAGACTATTCAACGATACCAGAGTCATATCATCAGATAGTGAAGTTTTACATGGAAGCTCCTGGGATAGCAAAGTGGAAGCACAAATACATGAACTTCTTTGAAGCATGGCAAATTATGGCAGAGATAGCTAACGATAGTGAAATGACTAATAACCTAGCGCCTATGACATTTGATTACCACAAGTATCTAAATCATGGCAAATACAATATAGATGATATGACAAAGAGTTTTAACGAGATAGAGTCCTATGGCCCTGCGGATATACCAGATCAATTAGCATGGATTCAAGGATATAAAGTCAAAAAAATGTTAAAAAATGCTTGACAGCTAGTCCAAAAGATGCTATCATTGTGCGTATATTTAATTAATAAGGAATACAAAATGTTGAACGAAGTAGTTATTTACATGAAGGACGAAGGAATTGAGATTAACGAAACTAATTACAAGTTAGAGCTCTTGAACTTCATCGCAGAACATACATTAAATGACTTAGACGCAACTCCGTATATAGACGAGGCGGTCAACATTGTACGAGAAGAACGAGAGTGGCTAAGATAATAGACGAGAAGTATTGGAAGCCATACAGAGAATATGTCGAAAGTCCGTGCATAAATATTTGCACATTAGTAGATAACGGACTAGAAGATGTGTGCGTAGGATGCGGTAGAACAGCAGAGGAAATAGAAGCCTATCCGACTTTAACTAACGAACAGAAATCAGACGTTAATAAAGACGCACTTTTAAGATTAGAAACACTTTAGATGCAAGTAGACTCTAATCATTACAGTAATTTACTCTATCGCACAGAGTCTATTACGCTAAGATACACGAAGTGTGCGCGGTTGACAGGAGAAACAAAATGGGAATATATGACATTCAAAAACCACTACTAAGAGAAATAGTAGGTGATAATTCTAGTACAGCAGAGATATATCACACCTTTATAGGAGACGGCCAATATGAGGGTAGGAGAGCATTAGTGAAGAGAAACGAGAGTGGCTTCCTAGTGGAATTATACCTCAATAACCAGCTGAAGGAGACCAGAGAAGTCTACGAAAAAGCTGAGATATATGCAGAGAATATCGGTGAGAATTGGGTCTTAGGTATTATAAAAGAGTAATCATGAGGACATATAAGCACAAAAGACTGAGAGAGCTTATAGAGAAAGATGAGAGTAACGAGCTACAGAGAGTATTAGAGAGTCTTTTTGTAGTAGGATATATAGCAATTACACTATCAATCACTATTCTACTTGGCAGTCTTATACAATAACACACAGCGCGGACCGTAACGAAATAGTTCTCAGGCGTCCGTATTTACCCTATATACACATAGTTCTATATACACAAGGGGTCTATACTTGAATAGGCTCTGTGTATTCTAGTGCAGATCGTATAGATGTAACCAACCAGACAGTCAAAGTCAAGCCCTAAGATGACCAAAGAATTGTGTCAAGCACCTAGGCGACCAGAGTGTAGACCACGTAGATGACCAAACTAATTCGACCAAATGCTTGACTTTTGGTTCGGGATGTCGTATCATATAGACATAATAAAGGAGAATCAAATATGTCACATCAAGTAAACGATCAAATAGCAGACAGAGCTATAGACGATGCGTGTGCTAAGGTGGACTCTATGGCGTTCTCAGCAGTGTCTAGACAGCTAATCATGAGAGGCAAAGGTACACAGTTCCTCGTAGGCCCTCTAGCAGATCAAGACAAAGCAAGAGACGCACTGATCGACCTGATAGCAGACGATATATTCAATGACTTAATGGATAGGCCCGGACCACATGGATAAACCATACGAAGAACTGACTCCAGAAGAGCAAGCACATATAGATGCTAGAAACGACTCTATTGAACTAGAGCGAGAAGAAAGCCAAGCACGAGCGGAAGGCTACTGCATTCACTGCGGGGAAGACCTTGATAAGTGCACAGGCTATAAGTGCTGGATAAGATAACACTCTAAGCGAGAGTATAAAGATACCCTAAGGGGTGTACCCTACCTGCGTACACTCTTCCAACCATGATGTCAAGCACGGAGACGAGCTAAGGTGAGCTATGGAATCTCTCTAGGACCTCGGTGCATATTAGGGTATATAGTAGGCACATTCTTTTCTTGTAAAAATTATTGGCCAAAAAAAGTTGCGCTATACTTTCCTCTATAAAAGGCTGATCGTTACTGTATAGATCGCGCTATATACGGACTTACAGATTCTCGAAAAAAACGTTAAAAAATAGAATATCACTCTTTTCGCTCTCATCTTATATAATGGTATAATACTACTCGTTACTCTATAGATCTATCATATAAATAACTTACATGAAACCAAGATTACCTAAATTTGAAGAAATAGTTATATTTTTTATCATCGGCTCGTTCATATTGCTAGCGTATATGGCTATAAAGTACCCACAATACTACATACATCCTACACCATTAGACTATTACGATTACAGTCCTATTGGCATTAATGTTGAACATTTAGCATCGGGTTGGGGAAATGTCTATTATGCTTGCAGAGGAGTACAATACAATGCATGAGATCATGAAGTGGTATGATGAGCTTAAACTGACCGAACGAATAGTCCTCTGGTCTGGGCTACTCTTAGCAATATCCTATAAGGCAGTCTATATGTTACTCCTTGAACTATGGTGTATTGCTTACGGTTTACTATACTAACCGCGATAACTTCGTCGTGTAAGGAGACTCTAAAAATGGCAAAAGACCCTAATGATAAGTGGACTTTGGAATTACCGTTCCTAGAACAAAAAGAAAGACTTCCTGAAAATGGCCTAAATATTGAGAAAATTATACTGGAAAACAGCACCTTAGAAAATGTAGTTTTAACACCATATGGCAAAATATTAGATGAACTACAACATATGAAAAGACAAATCTCAGAAGATGGTTATCCACTTGACAGCATAGATGATGATGAACCTTGGTTATTATGAAATAGACTGGTCAGACGGCACCCAACTTCGTTATAAAATAGATGACAACCCTGTCGCTCATATATGGAAGAGCGTTACCCAATATTATCTAAAACAAAAAGACGTACATATATTTAATAATCAATGGGCGCAACTAAAACACGATCCTCAGTTAGTAGAAGAGCTATGGGACCGTATGTATGCCGACACAGTTCGTTATAACAACAATCCTGCATTCCTCGATACACATATTGAAATGCCTGAGAAGTATTCGCCGGATATAGACTGGCGACCACTGTTAAATCATTTACACGAAGAGTTCCACACCCTAGCAGAAGCAATGGTTGAACATGAAATGGATTTAAACGTCTATAATAACCCTTTACATCAGTTAAACATAGATATACACAAACTAGAATGTCAATTACAAGGCAATCACGGTTGGACAGACTATGTACGCTATGGTTTCTTCTTACATTCAGTTATATTAGGTAGATATGTACAAAAGATAGAAGACCCTGGACTATACAAGTATTTTAGATGTCATGATAGAGCTAATGGACTACATTTAGGATATCATACAGTAGGTAAGGGACTATTACATTGTGTTCACGATAATGATGTTGAATTAGTAAGTAAAGGCCTAGTAAGACAACAAGACGATATCCATAATGAAGTAATACAAACATTCATTGACGAAGAACCTGTAGATGCTCACGAAGAACAAATAGAAGTAATTACAGAGTGGATAATAAATAATAAACTACAAGACAAAGTAGATTTAACTGACCCTATGATGTTACAGACAGGTAAACCCTTCTTAGGTGAGTTAGATACAAAGAAAACAGTAGAAGAGATAAATGAACTATTCGCTAAGGCGGAAGTAATAGAAGTAAGATTAACAGATGCAAACTCCTGAGATAGTAATATGTCAGTTGAACACCTTATTTGGTTTAGAGACTGATTATCAAGAACGTTTTAAGAACTTATCAGAGTTTTACTTAAAACCAATGACACATATACCTGTATCTGGTAAACCTAATACTACACACCCAGATATTGTAATGTTTGAGTCTGTAGATAGGTGTTTAAAACACGCAGAAGATCTAAATGCAGAGTGGGTATTCATTGCCGCACATGGTTTTCGTTGTATAGACCATAACTTTATCTATATGTGTATTAATTATGCTAAGGGAGAAAACTTTAGCACACTTGCACATATATTACAAAAGGATGGCTTTTATGAACTACATCAACAATGCTTATTGATAAGTGTAACTGATTGGATAGCATGTGATAGGCCTTTATTCGGTAGGTTTGACAAATTACAAGTAAACTTACCTAAAGTAGAAAGAAGTGCAGAAAATTTCCACGATGATTATACACCTACTCAAATATGGCACAATAACGGATTAGGAACAGGTGGTAGGTTTGAACATGATGGCTATGTATATCCTGGCTGGAACTTATTATCTACATTTTTAGAAAAAGGTTATAAAGTAGGAAACTTCACACCTCATTTAAGAAGTCTTAAACAACATCTATATCCTGAAGTAGGTGACGAACTAAGAAAATACTTCAATGGTGAATTTATAGATGTTTTATCTGAACCTAATCAACAAGAACAACGTAAAAGGTTAGAAGATATACATGATAACGCTGTATATGTTTATAACACAGATCCTATGGGTACACACTTTGATAGATACTCATATAAAACAAAATTAGATACAGTTTATTCTGTAGCAGCAGGTTTTAAAGCAATAGAGTATTTAGAAAGTGCTACATGGACAGAAGATACAAGAGTCGTATATTTTGATTATACTAGACGTGCGTTAGACTTTAAACAATGGTTGTGGGAAAATTGGGACGGAAAAAACTATAACGAAGCTATAAAAGAATATAGTGCTAATAAAGATTTCAATCCTGTATGGTTTGCAGGAAGAAACTACAAAGAACATTGGGAAGAATTTGTACAGCATTGGGGAGGCATGGACGAGTGGTTAGAAATATGGAACTGTTACAAAGCATTAGACCACAAGTTCTTATATATTAACTTATTTGAAGATAGACGTGCTTTATTAGAGGATATGGTAGATAGAAAACTAGATAATCCTGATAGTAACAATATTATATGGTTTAGTAATAGTTATTACACAGAATATGCTTTGTGGCATTTCAAACCACAAGTTTTAAGAAATATGTACAAAGACTTTATGGAAGAACTTCGTTTATCTAATAACAATATAGAAATTATAGGTTCACCTAGCCCAGGACAAGCAGCTATAACCTATCATGGTAAACATAGAAAACCTGAACAATGGTATGAAGCCAATGCACAATGATATTGAAAAATTCTTTGAAGAACCTACATGGACATTTGAATACAATAACATTCCTGACTTACCTAAAGAAGAATTGATAGACTGGGTAATTACACAAAGTGGTTGGCCCTATTTAAAAATAGAACTACCTAATTGTCCTTATGAGGAAATGTTAGAAGAAGCGTTGAGTATGTACGATGCTTTTCAAACACATAGAACCTATGGTGACAATACAAAAGGTTGGAGGAGTATTTGTATATACGGTGAGGCCTGGAATAGAACAGAGTATTGGGAAACTTATGAAGACAATAAAGGTAAACAATTAGAAGATATAAAATTTGATTGGTGTCCAGAAGTTATAGAACATTGCCCGATAACCTATAAATATTTTAAAGACACATATCCAGAGAATCCAGGACAAAGGATTAGGTTTATGTTGTTAGAACCAGGTGGTTATATAGAACCACACAATGATAGAACTGAACACTATTTAGGGCCTATCAATATATCATTAAATATGCCAGAAGGGTGTATATTTCGTATGAAAGACAAAGGTGATGTACCAATGACCGACCATAGCGCATTTTTAGTAGATATAGGTAATATACATAGTGTTTGGAACAATAGTAAAGAACCAAGGGTACATATTATATCACATGGCGGATTCAAACCGGAAGTTCGTGAATTAATTTACGAAACGGTACAGAAAATGCTTGACAAATAGTACCAAAGAGCCTATAATAGTAAGGTAATTAAGGAGAGATACTTATGGCAATAATGAATTATGGTGGTTCTTTACGTTATGATATGCACGGGCGTAAGCGTAAGGCATATAAGAAAAACAATCCTACAGTTCGTAGGAATACAAAAGCAAGTCCTCCCAAAGACTTGAAACCTTCAACACGATTAGAGGAGATGAGAGCATTTAACGAGAAGTACCCGAGTTTACAACCAACTAAGGAGAATAAGAGAGCTGGCGGTAAGATGGACCATAAGTGGCAACAAGAAAAACTCAAAATATCCCAGGGATACACTATCGCTCCAGCCTACAACAAAGGAGCCTATCAAGTGATAGGGAAAAACAACATCAAAGATATAGGTAAATAATTATCGAGTAAAGTTTATGAAAAAGTGGTGGGAAATACTTTGGAAACAACAACCCGAAAAAGACGTGTGGGTTGATCCAGATCCTGACGACTTAACAGTAGATAATGCGTACAAGACAAGGTGGATATGGTATCACACTATATTAGGTATAGGCATTTTTATGGTAAACATATTATTGATAGCAATCCTTCTTGTCTTAGCAATAAAATTATGAGCAAGAAAATAGACATTATAAAGGACCTAAAGAAAATGGGATTAGTACCTAGAAATAAACATTATAATCAAATGATTCGTTTGTCTAAATGGTCATTCATTGTAGGATTTGCAATTCTTATAATTGTTTCTATGTCTGGTTGTTCTACAATGCGTGTCATAGAAAATGATAAAGTCTTAGAAGAGATAGTTCGTGTATATGACGAGGATGATGTAGTTCGTGATATAGAACTTAAAATTAAGTCTATAGATACTCAAGGCATAGAAGTAGCAGATAAAATTTGTTATTCTAAGCGTATGGGTGTACATTTTTGTCCAGACGGACGTACCTACTGATAAATTTGTATAAATAATTTTACGTTCATTGTGTAAGTTATGTAACCTACACAACGGAAGTAGACAATTATGTCGAAGGAACGCGCTTTCAACCAGGAGGCGTATATGTATTATAGAGGTACATTTTACAAAGCCCTGGCAAAAGAGAAAGCACAATCTTTGCCAGGCATTTATAGAGGAGTCAAACACGGTCCTCTCAAT